>Ga0172379_10011035_pt1 | contig 10845 bp, 11 predicted proteins | sample GrowelOW334metaG_FD_119756 | JGI IMG/M metagenome (GOLD analysis project Ga0172379, IMG submission 119756) | Groundwater microbial communities from an aquifer near a municipal landfill in Southern Ontario, Canada - Groundwater well OW334 metaG | ecosystem: Environmental > Aquatic > Deep... | reverse complement strand
CGAGACCGCCCGATTCAGCCGCTCTCGCATCTCTCCAAACGAAGAATGAGGCTAAGAGGATTCGAACCTCCGACCTTCAGATCCGCAATCTGAAGCTCTATCCAGCTGAGCTATAGCCTCGCGAAACGGAGAGGGGGGGATTCGAACCCCCGGTACCCTTTAGAGGTACAACTCCTTAGCAGGGAGCCCGATTCGGCCGCTCTCGCACCTCTCCAAAAAACAACGCAGCATCCGGAGCAGGGGGGATTCGAACCCCCGGAACCTCGCGGTTCAACGGTTTTCAAGACCGCCTCCTTAAACCCCTCGGACACCGCTCCACACACGAAAAACCAATGAATCGGCGAGTGTTGACACTACGCGAAAGGCCCCTGATTGTCAAGAGCCGCTTATGAAAGCCGCCATGACGGGAAAAGATACGCGCGCACATTGAGGCAGCCCGCTGCAAAGCTTTAAAGCGAGGCGTTTCCAGGCTAAACTAGCGGCGTGGGAATATTCGATCTTCTGCGGAAAGCGAACCGCCGTCGCCTCGCTGAACGCGAATCCATCACTGATGAACTTTGGGAATGGACCATCGGCGAGCGCCGAATCTTCAAAGGTTTAGGCGAAGAGGATAAAGCGCGCCTTCGCGAACTCTCAGGGCAATTTCTCGCCACGAAGCGCTTTGACCCAGTGCAAGGAGCCGAGATCGACAATCATCTCAAAGCATCCGTCGCATCCCAGGCTTGCCTCCCCCTCCTTGGCCTCGACATGTCCTGGTATCGCGGCTTCAGCACTATCTTCATAACTCCCGACGCATACACTATCAGGCAGCGGAGAACGGACGAATGGGGTGTCGTCAGCGAATACGAGGAAGAAGTGGCCGGTGAAGCCTTCAGCCTGGGCCCCATTTCCCTTTCAATTCCCGATATCGACATGTCGGGCCAGGGCAACGGCTACAATGTCATTATCCACGAAATGTCCCACCGCCTCGATAGCCTTAATGGCGCTTTCGATGGTTGCCCGCCCCTTCACGCCGACATGGATGAATCCCGATGGGAAGCGGTGTTCACCGAAGCCTGGGAGGACCTGAACGCGAAGCTCAGCTCATCATCGCGTGGGCGCCGCGCGCGGCATAGTGGTACCTCGAAGCAGCGCACACGCATCGATCCCTATGCCGCCGAAAGCCCCGATGAGTTCTTCGCCGTGGTCTGCGAATATTTCTGGGAGCGCCCGGCCGTCCTCGAGCGCGAATATCCGGCCGTTTATGAGCAGCTGAAGTTTTTTTTCCGAAGGGATCCCTCGATTTGGAGCCAATGAAAAGGCGCGACAGCACAGCGACGCGACTGCACAGCGAGGCGGTGGCGACATGTTTCAATTTCGCAGAACAAGTCAAGAATTAGTCGCCGCAGTCTGCGATACTCCATCGCATGGCTATGAGGAGGAGATTATGGAACGGGAACACACGAGGGAGGACATGGTCCGGGCAGTACGCCAAATGCAGGATTATATTCTCGCTAATGTGCGCGATAAAATCTCGGTCAATGATCTGGCGCGAGCGGCGGGATATTCCGTATGGCACGCGCAGCGGATGTTCAGGGAGCTGACCGGTCAGCCGCCCTTCGAATATATCCGCAGACTGAGGCTTTCACAGGCGGCTCTGGAATTGCGGGACAAGCCCTCGAGGGTTCTCGATGTGGCGCTGGACTTCATGTTCGACTCGCACGAGGGATTCACCCGCTCCTTTTCAAAGGAGTTCGGCGTCACTCCGGCGCATTACCGCAGACAGCCGCGTCCTGTGAAATTGTTTCTTCCTTTTCCTCTTCCTTTGCGCCAAAAACCCGAAAAAGGAGAAGAACGCATGAAAGACAGTACGAGCACAACGATCTTTGTGCAGGTAATTGAACGGCCTTCCCGAAAAGCGCTGATCAAGAGAGCCAAGGCGGCGCACGACTATTTCACCTACTGCGATGAGGTGGACTGTGAGATATGGGGAATTCTCGCGAGCGTCAAGGAAGCTCTCTATGAGCCGGTCGGCCTTTGGCTGCCCGCGAAATTCCGCCCGGCCGGCACATCGGAGTATGTGCAGGGAGTGGAGCTTCCCCTGGACTGGAAAGGGATAGTCCCTGATGGATTAGAATTGGCGGATTTCGGTCCAGCAATGATGATGATATTCCAAGGCGAACCCTACGACGATGAGGATTTCCAGGATGCTGTCAGCTCGATGATGGAGAAGATCGACAAATTTGACCCGACGCTCTACGGTTTCGCCTGGGCGCCCGATTCGGCGCCGCGTTTCCAGCTGGAGCCTCAGGGCTGGCGGGGATATATAGAAGCGCGTCCCGTCCGTCCCTCGGGAAACTCGAAAATCAAGTAAAGGCGGGCAAGCGGCCGGGATGCGCGGCATCTCGACTGCCTGTCATCTCAATACAGGAATTTGGACATGCCACCATCGACGAGCAAAGTCAGGCCGTTCAAATATGACGCCGCCGGCGACAGGAGAAAAGCTCCCGCCCTGCCGAACTCTTCCACTTCCCCGATGCGTCCCAGGGGGATGTTGGCCTGCCGCTGGGCCATCCGCTCCTCGCTGGAGATTCCGGCGCCCTTGGCTTCGGCGGCGATGAGCTTTTCGAGGCGGCCTGTCATTATATTGCCCGGCGCTATGTTGTTGACGCGGATGCCGTAAGGCGCGAGCTCGATCGACAGCGATTTGACGAGACTGGCGACCCCTGATCTCATGACACCTGAAAGGATCAGCCCCGGCCACGGTTCCTTCACCGAACTCGATGTTATCGTGAGAATCGAACCGCCCTTCGCCTTGAGGGAGGGCAGGACGGCGCGGATGAGCCGCACGGAAGACATCAGGGTGAGGTTGAAGGCCGCCTGCCAGGGCTCGTCGCCCACCAGCGTTTCGAAGTCGCCGGGGGGCGGGCCGCCGGCGTTCACCAGCAGCGCGTCCGGCTCCCCCATCGTGGCCTTCCCCGCCGCGACCCAGGCTTCGATAGAGCCGGCCGAAGACATGTCCAGGGTAGCGCCGGCGGCCCGCCCGCTCGAAGCCTTCGCCACCTTGGCAAGGCGTTTCAGCGCCGCATCGAGCCTCTCTTGCGATCTGCCGCCCAGGAACACAAAAGCCCCCTCGGCGAGCGCGCTCTCCGCGATTCCCAGCCCCAATCCATCGGTCGAGGCGGACGCGAACAGCACCTTGGACTTCAATCCCAATTCCATGAAAGCCTCCTTCCCAGGCTTGGCACATATATCCTTCAGATAAAGTACCCGCCCTATTCTTTGAAGATAAAACGACAGTTGAAAAATACTGCTAAGCGAGACGGAAAATCCATTCTTGCGCTCAACCTGTTTGAGCAGGCCGCGATTTTGCTTGGTGTGCTGCCGCACAGATCCTTGCCAGCCTGATACCTATATTGGAAATAGATCGATGCGAAGGGGAAAATGGAGCTCTCGAAAAAAAAGCTGGAAGCACCTCAAGACATCTCAAGCACTTTCGGCGGGTATGAAACTCAAAATGCCCTTAAGCCGCTGGTGCCTGGCGATATCGTCAAGCTGGCAGCCGGGGACATGGTGCCAGCCAAAAAACACCCTATCTAAAGCGATTCTTAATAAGGAGCACTATCATGCCAGATAAAAAAACCATGACGACGAATACTGGAAACCCTGTCGAGAATGACACGAATTCCATGACAGCCGGGCCCCAGGGACCAACAATGATTCAGGATGTGCCGTTGGTCGAAAAATTGGCCCACTTCGACAGGGAGCGCATCCCTGAAAGGGTAGTGCACGCGAAAGGCGCGGGAGCGGGAGGATATTTCGAGGTTACGCATGATGTGAGAAAGTATACGCGCGCAAAATTCCTATCCAATGTGGGGAAACGCACGGAAATCTTCGCGCGCTTCTCCCAGGTAGGCGGCGAAAAAGGCTCCGCCGACTCAGACCGCGATCCCCGAGGCTTCGCCGTCAAATTCTACACGGAAGAGGGCAATTACGATCTTGTGGGGAACAACACGCCGGTATTCTTTATCAGGGACGCGATAAAATTTCCTGATTTCATCCACACGCAGAAGCGCAATCCCGCAACCAATCTGAAGGATCCGGACATGTTCTGGGATTTTCTTTCCCTGACTCCGGAATCCATTCACCAGGTGACAATTCTTTTTTCCGATCGCGGTACGCCACTCAGTTATCGCCACATGCATGGCTTCAGCAGCCACACCTTCATGTGGTACAACGAAAAAGGCGAATACTGTTGGGTGAAGACACATTTCACGACCGAACAAGGGATCAAGAACCTTACGCGCGAAGAAGCTGCCCGGCTTGCAGGCGTTGACCCAGATCACGCTATTCGGGATCTGCGCGATAGCATACAGCGAGGTGAATATCCCGCGTGGACAATATCAGTCCAGATCATGACACCCGACGAGGCGAAGAGCTACCGATTCGATCCCTTCGATATAACGAAGGTCTGGCCACACGCCGATTACCCCCTGCAGCCCATTGGGCGCATGATACTCAACCGCAATCCGGAAAACTATTTTGCCGAAGTGGAGCAAGTCGCTTTTTCGCCGGGCAACTTTGTCCCCGGGATTGGTCCTTCGCCAGACAGACTGCTGCAGGGGCGTCTTTTCAGTTATCCTGATACGCAGCGATACAGACTAGGGCCAAATTTCCACCTACTGCCCGTGAATGCGCCGAAAGCTTCCATGGAAAGAAGCTACCAGCGCGACGGGTCGATGCGGTTCGATACTAACGGGAGTGGCGGCCCCAATTATTGGCCGAACAGTTCGGGGGGCCCTGCGCCCGATGCTTCCTTTGCGCTTCCGGCGCTCGATGTTTGCGGGATGGCGGCGCGCCATGTCTATGAATTCGGGGATGTGGATTTCGTCCAGGCTGGGGCTTTGTTCCGCTCCGTGATGACCGACTTGGATCGCGACCATCTCGTCGGCAATATCGTGCCACACCTTAATGGCGCGCAAAAGCGTATCCAGCTGCGCCAGACCGCGTTGTTTTATAAAGTGGATGTTGATTACGGCGAACGCGTCGCCAAAGGCTTGGGACTGAATTGCGCCGAAGTGAAGCGGCTCGCGGCCATGTCTCAGGAAGAGCGTGTCAAAGCAACATGATATTCGGAATTCTTATCGCTTCTCTCACTGGCTCAGACCAGTATAGCTGACTCGTTCGGAGACATCGCCGAGTTCTATGACTTGGGGGGTTTCAAAGGACACTCTCATGGAGAGGGCGCCCTTGTACGCGAGCGCGTTCCTATCATCGCGCATCGACAGAAATTCCATTTTCTTTTCTTTGAACTCATTCTCTTTCATCACCGACTCCTTGCCATACGGGCATGTCGCATTCAATTGAGCCACGAACGTGCCCAATTGCGGGCTTTCCGAATTGGATAGAATGCGATATGCGATAGAATTATTCTGTTCGGTACCACACATTTGAAAACAAGCATTTCAGACTTTCGAAGAGATTTTCTTTCTCTAAGCATGATGTTTCGAATTGCTCCAAAAAAAGTCAAATTGCCTAATTGACAATCTTAATTTATTCTGAAAAAATATTTTATCCATAGATGGGAGGTAGCCTATGGCTGTTTTTACAAGCCCGCCTTACCCTCCGAATCCTCGGCAAAATCATCTGCTTGCGGCCTTGCCTGATGCTGAATTTCAGCAGCTGCTCCCTCACCTCGAACGCGTTTCGCTGCCCTTAGGCAAGACTCTCAGCGAGCCCGGGGATTTCGTGGTCAATGTCTATTTTCCCACGACAGCGATCATATCGCTGCTGAAAGTCCTTGAAAATGGCTCCTCCGCCGAGATTGCCGTGGTCGGCCGGGAAGGTGTCGTAGGCATCGCCATCTTCATGGGCGGCGAATCCATGCCGAATAGGGCGCTGGTGCAGAGCGAAGGCCATGCGTATCGAATCCGGGGGGATCTCCTTCACCAGGAATTCAACCGCAATTCCGCCATGCAGCATCTTTTCATGCGGTATATCATGGCGCTGCTGGCCCAGATGGCGCAGACCGCGATCTGCAATCGACATCACAGCATCGACCAGCAGCTTTGCCGTTGGCTTCTGCTCAGCATGGACCGCCTATCCGGAAATGTGCTCAATATGACCCAAGAACTTATTGCCGACATGCTGGGAGTGCGGCGGGAAGGTGTGACCGAAGCCGCAAAGAAATTGCACGACGCAGGGCTCATTTCCTACAGCAGAGGCTGCCTGACCGTACTGGATCGACCTGGTTTGGAAAAGCGCGTCTGCGAATGCTATGAGGTTGTTAAAAGAGAATTTGCCCGCCTGCTTCCGGATGTGATCGCGCAATAGTCCGTTTCCATGCTTTTCCCGTCAAGGCAACGATGTATTAAAAAGCTATAGAAAAAGAAGCGTACATGCCCCGAGCCTTTTCCCATTCGATGCGAACATTCTCGACACGCGCATAGGGCGGACCATGCTCCAGCCAGCGGAAAAACTCTTCGAGCGCGGCTTCGTCCCCTTCGGCCCAGACCTCCACCTCGCCGTCCGCGGTATTCCGCACCCAGCCGACGATAGCGAGCGAGCGGGCCTCGGTCAGGGCCGAATAGCGGAATCCCACGCCCTGGACCTCGCCTTCGACGAAAGCGTGAAAAGCCTTCATGGTTCTATCGTCTCCAGGGGCGCCCCCGAAAGCGCCTCGCCACGCGCATAGTCATGCGCCTCGCCACGCGCTTCGCTTTGCGCTCCATGGCGCGCTTCAAGGGCTGAGCCCTGGCGCGTCCCGCGCAGCCCCAGCTCCGCTTCCACCGCCATATAAAGCCTATTCTTCTCCGGCGGGGGAAAGACTTTGATTGCGGCCCCCGGCAGGAAATCGGCGCAGAGCCTGAGGATTTCCACTTCGGGAGGAAGTATTTCCAGGCAATCGGCGAGCAGCGCCGGAAGCCGCGAGGGATGGAGCGGGGCGAATTCGCCAGCCGGGTACTGGTGGGCCAGAGCCGAACCCACCGCCAGGCGGAGATCGTGGAACTTCACTCCCTCAAGGCCGCAACGCGCGGCAAAGGCAATCGTTTCGAGCATATCGGCGCGGCTCTCGCCGGGGAGCCCGAGCATTACATGGGCGGCGCGGCGCAACCCCGCCTCGCCCGCGATCGCCGCCGCTTCGGCGTAGTCCCGCGCGCTATGCCCACGATGGATGCGCCTCAAGGTCGCGTCATTCGCGCTCTGCAGCCCGAGCTCCAGCCATATTTCGCGGCCAGGCTCGGCATAGGAAGCCAGAAGCCCGGCTTTCTCCTCATCGAAGCAATCCGGCCGCGTCGACACGACGAGTCCGCGGAGCGACCCCGGCGCCACCGCCTCCAGCGCCGCTATGGCGCGATCATAGATCAGTTCGAGTTCCCCAACGGGAAGATTGGTGCAGGAATAGGCCTGGAAATACAGAAAAAACAGCCTGGCGCCATAGCGGCGCCTCGTAAAAGCGACGGCACGGTCGATCTGCTCGTCGAGATCGGTTATCAGGCGCGGGCCTTCATGCTGGTAGGTGGCAAGACCCGCCTCGGGCGAGCAAAAGGAGCAGCCTCCCCTTCCCCTCCCTCCCTCGCGATGTGGACAGGTGAATCCCGCGTCGATCCCGAGACGCCATACTTTTTCCCCATGGCGTTCGATGAGACGGTCGGCATGACGGTTGAATCTTGATTCCATGAACTCTCCGGATCGCTTGCCAATCCCCCGCCCCCCACTATATCGTCTGATGCATGGCGCGGGCACGAAAACTCTCTCCACTGCATCTTCTCAGATTCGCGGTCGCGCTGGCAAGCCTATCGGTATGCGCCTGCTCTCTCCTCGAAGCGAAGCCGGCGGTATTGTGGACCGATACGCCGGAGATGCTCATCGCCGTCGAAATGTTCAACGCGTCCCAGAGCCGCCATCTCATCGAAGTCCACTATGTGGAAGCTTTGGCCGAAACCCTGAGCGCGCCGCCCATGAAGACCCAGACCCAGCCTTCCCTCATTATCGGCAAGGGGCTCAGAACCGCCGCCCTCAATAGCTATTTCGAATCCATGGAATACCTCTTCGGCGAGCTGGTCATTCCAAAAAGCGGCTTCTATCCCGGGCTGCTTGAGGGTGGCGTCGAAAATAGCAGACAAACCCTCGTTCCCGTAAGCTTCAACCTCGTCCTCGTTATCAGCGGCAAGGGAGCCACGGGGCAGGGCGACAGCTCGGAACTGCATGTACCGGCGGAGGAATCCACGGCCATCACCATGGAAGAAATCCAGCGACGCGCCATTCTCTTCAACAGCAGCTCGAAGGGACTGGCGGATCGGATAGGCTTCTCGCCTCGCTGGCCTGATAGGGATTTCCTCTTTCAATGGATGCAATTGAGCGGTGCCGATTTCGCCGAAAACAGATCCAAGAATGAAAAGAAAAGCGCCAAAGGGGAAATATTGCCTATAACATGGAATCCTTCCGGCCTCGAAAGCGCCGTCTCCTCCCTCCGCGGCTATGTGCGCGACGTGAATGGTTCGGTGGCGGCGGAAGATGCCTTCGCCTTCAAGTACCTTTTCGCGCCAGGATACAAGAATGTCGAAACAGGAAAGATCCTCTTCGCCGCGATGAATTCCGCCGACTACTTCACCCTTTCACCGATGACGCGGTCAAAGTACGACTACCGGTATTTTTCGGAAAAGGGAAAACTGGCGCTCTCCGAAGAAATAAAGTACGCGGGCATACCCAGAAAAGCGCCCAACAAGGAATCGGCCGAGCAATTTCTGCACTGGTTCTTCAATGCGGAGCACCAGAAAGCTATTTTGGAGAAATCAAGAGCTCTCAGGCTGTCGGAAAGCGCCTTCGGCATCGCTGGCGGATTTTCATCCTTCCAATCGGTTACGGAATCGCTCTTCCCTTCGTACTATACCGATCTTATGGGGCACATCCCGCCCAAAGCCCTGGTCGCCCCGCCCAAGGCCATGCCCCCGGCGTGGGACAGGATCAAAACCGATGTTATCATGCCCTGGCTGGAAAAAACCGCGGGTGAGGAGGCCGGCGCGAACGCTGGCGATGAGCTCACCGCGAATCTAGAAACGTATCTCGACAAGAACCCCGATCTGCGATCGGGCGAGCCGCGCTAGCGATTCCGCCTAAGCCCCGAATTCCGCGAGCACTTCTCCAAACTCCGCGACCGTCGAACAGTGGACCGCCCGTTCACGGAGGGCCGCGCCCCGAGGCCTCCCCTTCGAATAGGCGCAAAAGTGCTTCCTGAATTCGACGCAGGCTGTCTTCTCGCCCAGAAAATGGACCGAACGCTCGAGATGCCTGGCCGCTAAGGCCGCCACCTCGGCGTCGCTGAACGCGGGGAGAGGCCTGCCCTCCCACAGCGCGACGACCTCGGCAAAAATAAAGGGATTACCCATGGCCCCGCGCGCTATCATCACGCCCGCGCATCCTGTTTCGGCGAGCATGCGCAGGGCGGCCTTGGCGCCGAAGACATCGCCCGAGCCAAACACGGGCACGCCAGCGGGCGAAAGCGCCGACGCGAGGGCGGCGATCGAAGCCCAATCCGCCACGCCCCCATACCCCTGCGCTCTCGTCCTGCCATGCAAGGTAACGGCGGCCGCCCCCGACTCAACCGCGGCCGCGGCCGTTTCCAGGAAATTCACCGAATCCTCGTCCCAGCCTTTGCGGATCTTCACCGTGATAGGAATGTCGGTTTCATTTCGCATGGCCGCGACGATTTCCCCGATGAGCCTGGGGTTCTTCAAGAGGGAGGAGCCGGCTCCCGCGCGCACGATTTTGGGCACGGGGCAACCGCAATTAAGGTCAATCACGAGGGGCTTATAGGCCGATGCGAGGGCAGCGGCTCGCGCGAGGACTTCCGGCTTCGCCCCGAAAAGTTGGATCGCGTACCTTCCCTCGGATTCGGAGCGATCCAGGAGGAGTTTTGTCTTGGGATGATCCCTCGTCAAGGCTTCGGCGCTGACCATTTCCGTATAGCAGAGCGCCGCTCCCATCTCGTAACAGACGGAACGGAAAGCCGCGTCCGAGTAGCCTGCCACGGGGGCGAGGAAGAAGGGGTTGGGCAAACGAACGCCCGCTAAAGCGGGCGTTGTGACCGAGTCGGGATTCGGCGCCGCCATCCTGCCGGAAGACGCGCCTGTCATTGCCAAGGCCACGCTTTAGGGTTCGAGCCTGAAGAATCTGCAGGCATTCTGATAGGTCGTCTCGGCAGCCTCTTCGGGATCCATCTGAAGGATTTCGGAAAGGAACCATACCGTCGAAGGAAGATACTCTGGCTTGTTCCTTTTGCCGCGATACTCAGCCGGCACCATGAAGGGCGCCTCGCTCTCGACCAGGATCCTGTCAAACGGCAGCATCGAGGCCGTCTCATGGAGGTTGCGCGCGTTTCGATAGGTCAGGTTGCCGGCGAAAGAGAAATACACGTTGAGTCCGGCCTGAAGCACGCGGTCGGCGTATTCGGCATCCTCGGAGTAGCAGTGGAGGACGGCGCCGGCGGGCGGCATCCGGTCACGGAGCACTTCGAGCACATCCTTGCCCGCTTCGCGGTTGTGGATGATCACGGGGAGGTCGAGGCGGGCGGCCATCTCGAGCTGATCGATGAAAAGCTCGATTTGACTGCGTCGGTCGCCATATTTGTGGAAGTAGTCGAGGCCGATCTCGCCTATGGCGATGACGCGGGGAAGTTTCACCGCGGCTTCGATGGTGGACTGCCAATCCTTGCCAGGGCTCTGCACTTCGGAAGGGGAGACGCCTACAGCATGGAAGACGTGGGCCGCTGGTTTGAGGTTTTCATAGACCTGCTTGAAGTCGACAAGACTATTGCATATGCTTATAATCCTGCCTACGCCGGTCTGTTTCGCTTGTTGGCAAACT
>Ga0172379_10011034_pt1 | contig 10845 bp, 11 predicted proteins | sample GrowelOW334metaG_FD_119756 | JGI IMG/M metagenome (GOLD analysis project Ga0172379, IMG submission 119756) | Groundwater microbial communities from an aquifer near a municipal landfill in Southern Ontario, Canada - Groundwater well OW334 metaG | ecosystem: Environmental > Aquatic > Deep... | reverse complement strand
TTAAGATGAACCGTCGCTGTTACCTGATGGAGAAACAGCCGATTTATGCCGAGGTCATCTTGAACCGCTGGGAAAGAGAAACTGGCAAGAAGCCAGTGAAGATTAACTAGCACCTTTGTTAAACGTATGATTAAGAGTCCCACCAAAAAAAAGTTGCTCGCTGAATTGGAAAAAAACGGCAATGTCACCATTGCCTGTTTAAAGTCCGGAGTCAACCGAGCGACTTTCTACCGGTGGAAGCAAGAGAGTAATGAGTTCAAGGAGAGAGCGGAACAAGCTGAACTATCCGGACGAGAAAATAACTGCGATATTGCCGAACAATCTTTGATGTTGAAAATCAAAGATAAAGATTTAGGAGCGATTAAATACCTGTTAAGCCATAACTCTCCAAGATATAAAGGCAAGGAAACTAGCATGGCGGTGATTATCCACAAGAAGGAAATGCCTGAATCAGAATTTATTAGCATAGAGCAACCTGAAGTATATAATAGAGTTTGTCATGAATATGCAATTGAGCTTCAAGAAAAATATAAGTATTTGGGAGAAAAATTACCAAACAAACCCAATGGATTACCGATAGAACTTGATGAACTGCCTCTTTATGAAACATACATTGAAGATTGGAAAGAAGAAAGAAGAAAGGAAAGGGTCGCAGCAGGACTGGAGCATGAACGACAGGTTATGCCATGGATCGCGCAGAAGGAAGATTAATGATTATTCCAAATGGGTGCTGGCTTTTATAACCAGCAATATGTCATCGTAATTTTGCAAAAATTCCTGCGGTTCTATTTTGTAAGTATTTTCCAATAATTCATCTGCTGTCGGTTTAAGCTTTGATTTGGATATTTCGTTATAAAAAGCATTGAAATATTTGTCAAACACTTCTTTATCGGTATGATTCTTGAGCCAGCCGAATTTAATCAAAAATGTGCCGTCGGAATAGATTGAGAATGGCGAAATAGTCGAACTAAGCTTTTTGATTATTGGCGCAAACGAACCATTGGCATTACCAGTACCCCATTTTATCTTGTCAGTATTCGCTTTGAGATATTCATAAAGCTTAAATACTTTCTCTGCTTCCGCACCTAATTTTTCTTTCGCTTGAATAAAAAAACTTTCTTCATCCCAGATTCTCCTTTGGTTAATAGTAGAAACAGACATGCCCTTTTTTACCTCTACGCCAAACAACTTGGGAATCATTATCTCGTACTGCTCGTACTTGTAATATTCCATTTGAACGGCATAGATATCGAAATGGCTATTCTGGTTGATATAGACAATCAGGTCTTTCAACCTGTCTTCAATCGAATCCATCAGAATAACGAATTTGATATTGCCTTGCTGGAGGTTATTTTTAATGGCTTCCAGCATGTCAACTACCTGCTCATCGTCAATATTAAAAAATGCCTTGGCTTTCTCTTCAAAACTGACTTTAAATTTATTACTAACCTCACTATTTATCTTAGCGATGAATTCGCTAAAGTCGCTATGGCGCCAAAGCGAAGCTCCGTAATCAAGGGCTTGGGCCACGACTGTTCTTTTGTCGGGATTCTTGTAAAGCTTAGTTTCCACGACATAGATGTCGCCATCCTTGTCGATAGCCAAAGCATCGATGGGGCCAGACTCGGTCGAGAATTCCCTGGCGACAACAAATAGCTTCTTGTCTTCTTCGATTTCATAGACAGGAATGGACTCGGGGTTCTCATGGATATAATTCTGCAAATAGCCTTCTTTCTCAAAGATAGACTTATCAATCCTCTGAGCCTTTTTGCCGTCTTGAGAAATAATTATGGACATAGGATTATGATTGGCCTACCTTAATACGGGATTGGATAAAGTCGCTATATAGCTTTTGACCCTCAGGATCGCCTGAAGCGACTACCCCGTCTTTGTTAAGTAGGATGGTTAAATTCAGTGTCTTGGCCGGCTTATTGGCAAAATACAGATAAAGGATGCCGGGGATAATAGCGCAACATAATAGCAATAAGGCTAAGAGGCAGCTGCCTTTCTTGGCAGGAATCTGCTTCTGGTAATTGACCACTTTGTCAGAGTGGCTGATTAGAAGCCAGCCTGAGCCGTTAACGGCCATATAGTCGATGAAGTCATTTAATACTTCGTTTGATTCGCTCATAGAGTTTTTGGGTTAATAATAAAGCCAGCTAAGTGGTTTTAGCTGGCTTGAGAGAATTTGCATAAACACAAAGCCCCACGCCAGCTGAGCCTTACGGCCCCATACCCGTTTCCAGGCATGACCCAACAAAGAGTCGCTGATCGTGGGGATCAGTATCTTTGTTGGGTATTTTGAGCCATGCCCGCCAAATGACGGGTTTAGGCTCTGCTTTCGCTATAAATTGTACTTTTATTGTACTATAAAAGGTTCGACTTTGTCCACCATACTAGCTTAAATAACAGAATCCGCGAAGTCGAGTTATCAACAGGTTGCCTACTGCCGGGGTCTGGACTCCCAGCCGCCAGTCCGGCATCATGTCCCTTACATAAGAAATAACTTCAAATTTATGGGACTAATAAGTGACAAGGAAATGGCGGTTTTAGGGCATACCAGGACGTTTGAGGCGGTCTTACCGGTAAAGTACTGTCTTTATGCGAGAAAGTCGACCGAGGACGACGAGAGGCAGGCTTTGAGCATCGAATCTCAGGTTAAAGAGATGCTGGAGCAAGCCCAAAAAGACAAACTGAATATTGCGGAAATAAAGAGAGAATCCCACTCAGCCAAAGACTCAGGTGAAAGGCCAGTATTCAATAAACTGATGAGGGAGATTAAGGAGGGAAAATTCGACGGCATCCTGACCTGGGCTCCAGATAGATTGAGCCGTAACGCTGGCGACTTGGGCAGTATCGTCGATTTGATGGACAGAGGCATGATCAAGGAGATAAGAACGCACGGCCAAACATTCATCAACTCCCCTAATGAGAAATTCCTGCTGATGATTCTGTGTTCCCAAGCCAAATTAGAAAATGATAATAAGGGCGAGAATGTTAAAAGAGGATTGAGAGCCAAAGTGGAAATGGGCTGGAGGCCGGGCATGCCACCGCTCGGTTATCTTCACGACAAGAATGGCGACAAAGGCAAAAGAAGAGCTTTTACTGATCCCAAAAGAGCGCCGATCATGAAGCAATTGTTTGATAAAGTTGCCTATGAGGGCTGGAGCGGTCGAGCCATATTCAAATGGCTCGATGAAATGGATTTCAGAACTAGATCGGGCAAGAAGATGACCTTAAGCTCAATCTACCTCGTACTCAAAAATACTTACTACTATGGCTACTTTGAATATCCAGTGGGCAGCGGCAATTGGTATAAAGGCGGACACGAGCCGATTATAACAAAAGAAACTTTCGATGAAGCTCAAATACAACTCACGGTAGCGCCAAAATCCAAACCAGGCACCAAAGAATTCAGCTTCACTAAAATGATAAAATGCGGAGCTTGCGGATCAGGTGTAACGGCAGAAGAGAAATACAAAAAACTGAGCGATGGCTCAGTCAAAAAATATATCTATTACCACTGCAGCAGATTCAATGATCTTAAATGCAAAGAATCCTACATCAGGGAAGAAAACTTAACTATTCAGCTAGTCAAATTAATAGATAAAATCGACATTAATCTTTTGAAAACCCAAAAGAGAATTAAGGATGAGATAGACCGCTATCAAAAATTCACTAAAAATATCCTAGGTGTAGATAACAAAATAAAGATGCCGGAGATAAATATGAAAGACTATGCCAGATATGTTTTGACGGATGGCACTAGAGAAGAAAAAAGAGAACTGCTTAATTGCCTGGATTCTGAATTAAAATTGATGGGGCAGAAGATTTATATTTAACGCATAATTGCAATATCTCATTCCAATTAATAATACATCTGGTTAATATATTGCCACAGGTAGCGCTGAAAATCTTAAAAAGCTAAATTATGACGCTTTTAAAAAAATATATGTATTCCTCAATGCAGGAAAAATTCTTAACAGCTTATTAGAATTTTTGTCAAAATCAGGCAAATTTTTAATTGCAATCAAAAAATACCTAGCAATTTTCTCTTCGTTAGAGAATAATTGATAAAAATCATTTTTTATGGACATCTTTGAACCATAAGAGCCAAACTTAGCAATAAAAATTAAATAATATCCAATAAACATAAAATTAGATGTGCCATAAACCTTTTCCTTTTCTAATGACAAAACTAATTCCATGTCAATTTCATTTGCTTTTAATAATGCTCTTAAAATAAAAATTTTCTGGTATAAGTAAGGCGACGATTTCAGAACGCTTATTAATAATCGTTGAATATCAACCCTATCTATGTAATCCTCTAGATAATAACAAATTTCTTTTGAGTAGCATGGATCGAAAAGATTATTTTTTAAAATGCTTTCCAACGGGTGGCTTAAATGTAATCTTTTGAATTTATAGATGCAAAACTTAAAAACGGTCTTATTAATTTTGTCAACTGCTCTATTTATTACAGCATCGTCCCACATTTCTTTCAGTTGATCATCAACGAAATCGCAATTATCATCATCAAAATCGGACATTAAATAATTAACAAAATCCATAGTGTCAGAATAATTATTTTTATTGGTTGTATGTTTCGAATAATTAATTATCTCAGTTTTACCGCCATTGAGATGCAGATTTAATGGCCTCAGTAATTCCGTCAATTTGCTTAATGCCCTTCTAACGCCGATTTCATCATCCGAAAATACCCTTATATCATCCACAAATCTATAATAATTAAATCCAGACTCGATCATGGACTGATCAACCTCGTATAAATATACATTTGCCAAAAATGAAGCACAATCATTGCCCTGGCATAATCCAATCTCATCTTCACACCAAGTATTTAAAAGATGGCTTAACTTATCTGAGATTTCTTTTTCTGTTCCTAAATATTTTAATATCTCGATGATTTTTTTGATTTTGATATGTTCAAAAAATGCGTTGATATCGGTTTTTAAAAGAAACCCATTCGGATTATTAATAAAATTATCATTTGATTTCTTTATAAAACTTTTCCAACTTTCAATATTTTCATTCCTATTCAAAAAATAATTTTTCTTTTTTGATATCCTATAACCGAAACTGATTTGGCTTGAAACTAGCAACTTATCAATATCTTTGCTAAATCTGTTTAGTATTAATTGAAAATACAACCTATCTAGGATAGAAATGAAATATCCTGGCCTCAATATTAAATTCGGCTTCGGTATGTCTAATATCAATAAGCTATGAGGAGTATAATTATCAAAATCAATTTCATAAAAAATTGATGGATTATTAATATAATCACGATAATTAATGACATCAGGCCAAAAATCATCGTTTTCATCCTTACTGATATTGCTTACGGCTACATTAATTTCTTCCCTAGTGAAATTCATATAAACATATTCATTAAAACTGACTAATCCTTATGATTATTCATCTTAAATTTTCGAACATACAATTACAATTTCGATACTAGCTTATTTTCGATTTTAGACATAGACTTATTAAAATTTCTTTGAGTTAATTGGTGTTCCCAAATCCTCAGAACCTTCCATCCCATTCTTTTTAATTTTCTTCTATTCTTAACATCCCGATGAATATTAGCTTCAATTTTAGCGCGCCAATACTTCTTTGGCAAGCGTTTTTTCGTATTGCTAAAATTGTAACCGTGCCAAAAATCGCCATCAATAAACACGGCGATTTTTTTGCGTGGCAGGGCGATATCCGGCTTGCCCGGCGCCCTTTTATAATGCTTTTGGAAATATACGCCTCTTTTCCTTAATTCACCGAAAACTAAAAGCTCCACTTTGGTGTTCTTGCCCCTGATCTTAGACATTATCTCGCTTCTTTTCTCTTTTGAAAACACGTCTGCCATAATTCACTGTTGGGATTATTTTCTATTCATTTTCTAATATGATATAATATTGTCATACATGTGGATAACTCCACAGGAATAAAAAATAACTAGAAAATATGCCCACACTTACTAAGAAACAAAAAAACGTTCTTGATTTTATTGAGGGCTATCGCGATAGGAAGCACTATTCCCCCTCCCATGAAGAGATCAAGAATCACTTCAAGCTATCTTCCGTTTCAACTGCGCATCATTATATCTCCAAGTTGCAGAAGGCCGGATATCTGAAAAAAGAAGATAACCAGCCGAGATCAATAAACCTCTGCTTCGAACCGGTAATCCAGATTGATCTATTGGGCAATATTACTGCCGGCCAGCCAATCGAAGCGATTGAATTAGGCAAGGAAACAATCGCTATTCCTAGCTATGGACTTAATAGGAATAGTAGCTATTACGCTCTCAAAGTCAAGGGCGACAGCATGATCGATGAAGGGATATTCGACGGCAGCATCGTAGTCATCAAGAAGCAATCAACTGCTGAAAACGGCCAGACCGTAGTCGCCGTGATAGATGATAACGAGGCAACACTGAAAATGATATACCGCGAAAAGAATAAATTCCGCTTGCAGCCAGCCAACCAAAGCATGCTTCCCTTTTACCGCAAAGAAGTGGAAATCCGCGGGGTAGTGATAAAAATCATCAGGGATTTATATAAAGAAGAGCAGAAATTCAGAACTCTTGATCTATTCGCAGGCGTAGGTGGCATCAGGCTGGGATTTGAAAAAGCCGGTTTCGAGACCGTATTCGCTAATGACTTTGAAAAAGCCTGCGCAGATACTTATAACAAGAACTTCAAGACTTCAAAATTAGTAGTAGAGGATATTAGGAGAATCGGAATCGATGATCTGCCTGAATTCGACTTCCTGCTCGGCGGCTTTCCTTGCCAGGCATTCTCAATAGCTGGCTACCGCAAAGGATTCGAAGATGACAAAGGGCGGGGCAACCTATTCTTTGATGTCGCAAGGATAATAGAAACCAGAAGGCCGACAGGATTCCTATTGGAAAACGTCAAGAACCTTAAAAGCCATGATAACGGACGGACATTCAAAATCATCAAAGAAACCCTGGAAAACCTCGGCTATCATATCAAAGCCAGGGTTTTGAATAGCGTGGAGTACGGCAATATCCCCCAGAACCGTGAAAGGATTTACATCGCCGGATTCAGGGACAAAAGGCATTGCGATAATTTCGAATTCCCAAAGCCGGTGAAACTGACAAACAAGGTTGCAGATCTTCTCGAAAAAAAAGTTGATGAAAAATATTATTACAATGGAAAGCCTCTTTACCAAAAGCTTAAGGATTTCGTGAAAGAAAAAAATAAAGTCTACCAATGGCGCCGCCAATACGTCCGTGAAAATAAAAAAGGCGTCTGTCCGACGCTGACTGCGAATATGGGGATGGGCGGCCATAATGTTCCGATTATCAAGGATGACAAAGGCATTAGGAAGCTTACGCCGTTAGAATGTTTTAGGCTCCAGGGATTTCCAAAGAGCTTCGAGCTTCCAGCTAATTTGGCTGATTCAGCTCTTTACAAGCAGGCCGGCAATTCAGTTACAGTTACAGTATTGGAAGCGGTAGGCAAGCAAATGATGCAGGCTGTCAGCGACTAATCATCCTCGGATTCCCCAGACCTATCTTCCTTTACCTCCCCCGCAAATTCTTCATAAGATCCGACTTTAGTGAAGTCAATGTCATATTTTCCTTCTCCAATTTTGTATATTACGACTGAGTCCAAGCCGATCTCCTCTAATTTGCCATAAGTCAAAAGATCTCTTTCTTTCAGATCCAGTATGTCTCGAAGAAGCCACTGGCCCAGTGCCGAATTAGGATTGCTCATCAACGCCTTTGATCCGTCCTGGCATACCTTGGCTGACATTTCAGCGCCATTCGGCAGGAGCAGGGTGAATGAAGTGTCGCGCGGAGGGAAAAATCCCGGATATTCAGAATGTATCAATGCCGGGATCGGAATATACACTTCATCAGGATTTCTCGGCCTGCCTAAGGCATTCCATTGATTGAGTCCGCTCCTGGCCGGCACTTCTTTAATTCCTTTTTTTGATGAATAAAGCGGAAGAAAAACATGAGTAAGAGCCTTAATGGGCGCAAAAACAACTTCCCGTTCAACTTTCCTGAAAACATTTTCAAGCGCATCAAAGGGATTCTCCAGTATTTTTACCGGAAAATCCAATAATGCATCGGATAAATTAAACCTTTTGTATAATGTGCTCTTGGTCACATTGAAGGAGTACTCATTGCTGCCGTCGCTGAATGAAATCGCATTCGCATTCTTTCCTGATTTGATATTCCTTATTTTTGATAAATTTACCAGATCCATTCCTGATTCATAAACCAAAATACCGCCCTTTTTCCGAGTAACGCAGTGATACATCATTTTTTCCAAACCGAATATTCTTTTTGTCGCGTTAATCCGCTCATTCCTCAGCCCGGCTATCTTAATGACTTTTCCCTTATCATCCAAATTTCGGAATAAATTATGCTCGCTATTGAATTCAGCGATCTTCTGCATAGTCGCTCCATTGCCTTCAAGGAAAGTTTTGATTCCGATTCCAACTTTATTCTTAGCCGCATCAGCTGAACAGTCGGTTCTGGATAAATTGTCGGCATTAAAAGACTTGCAAAATAAATTTTCTGCAATCCTGTATTGGATATACGGCTCCTGGCTTTCTGAAAACAAACGGGACAACGATCCGATCGTACGGAGCATCTCCTGATAATATGATATGCTTTTCTTGTCCTGCTTATTCAGAAACATATAATGATATTTTCTCACTTTACCGCTATTGTGTCAATTCGAATATAAACTGCCGAAAGCCAGTCTAGAACCAAAACGACCGGTTCGCCAGTGGCGGATCGGTCGCGCAGGAAAACAAGTTCTTGGTTTTTATATTTGGATATAATAATGAAATTTAATTTAGGTGGTAATCTCACCAACAATACTAGTATTAATCGCTCGTGATAAAGCTTTCGCTGATTTTAGTCCTTGTGCCAAAACCCACATAAATTTAACTTGAGCCATAACATCAGTTAAATCGCCAGCTGGAATAGCCCCCGCATCCAATGCTAATTTTCCTGGTTCATAAATATCCATATGGGTTTGACCGCCGACAAATTTAGTCGAAACAATAACTGGAATTTTAAGAACATTGACGGATTCACTGATAACTGGAAGAAGTGAGTACTCATTTTCACTCGGAACATTACCTGCACCCAATGATTTTAGTAACAAACCTTCGACCCCCCCCAATCGCAAAATTTTCGTAAGAATTTTTGGCTCTAGCCCTGGCACTAAATCAATTGCAAGAATTCCTCGCTGGAATTCTGCATTAACTTTTAATGGTGTTTTTCTTTCCACCCTGAATGCTTCTGGAATAAAATGAACACCTACGGCGTCTATCCTGGCTAAATGTGGAAAGGCTGGCGAATCAAATGCAGGGAATCTTGCTTCGCTGGTTTTTATAGCTCTGACGGCTCGCAGGACGCTATCGCTAAAACAAATCATTACTTCCGCAATTTTCTCATCGCAAGCTTGAAGAGCTGTCTTCATTGAATTTTCTAAATTGAAGCGTGCGTCTGTACCATAGGCAACTAAGGGAAGTTGTGAGCCCGTAAAGACAATAGGAATTTTTAACCCTCTACCAAGCGCAAGAGCAACACCGCCAGCTGTATATGTCATAGTGTCAGTACCATGCGTAATAATAATAGCGTCCGCTTGATTATGGATTTCTTTGATTTTAAGGGCTAATTTTTTCCAATGGGTCGGGTTAATATTTGTGCTATCCAGACGTTCAAGCTCTAAGAAAGAAACATCTGCCATTTCTTGTAATGATGGAACTATAGCAAGAATCTCCTTTATGCTTTTAGCGGGCTTCAAAACTCCCGATGGGTCTGGAACCATTGCAATAGTTCCGCCAAATCCTAGTATTACAATTTTTCGTTTCTTCATAAGTTATTTTTCGTTTATTTCTTTTGAGGCAATTATCTCACCGTCTTTTCTTTCATCAATAGTATAACCGACTTTGGCATGCCCTTGTTTTAATAATTCAGTTTCTGCTGGTTCTTCAGCGATTAATTTGCCAAAAACTAAGCTGCAATCATTTGCCCGAGCGACAGAGTCAGCGATTCCAAGCAGCTGCTCGCCGATTTTTTTACCTCGCAAATCAGGCCTGACGTATCTATCCGCAATATACAAATAATTAGCCGAACTGCCATCTTTTTTATTATAAATTTTAAACAGTTTTAGATTTATAAAATAACGTTGATCTTCGCCTGTAAGATTGATTCTGTAGGCGGTCGATTTCGCTAAATCAACATCCAATAACTTTACGCCAACGGTTATAAGTTCGGAATAATTGTTTATCTTGCCTAATCTGGTTTCCAGAGCTTGAATTTGGCCATCGACTCTGATTCGATATTCATCATCAACAATTAAGCTGTAATCCCTAGTTACGGCAGAATCATACAAGGTGCTGTCTTTAGCCGCCTGGATAAATTTAATATATATTTGTTTAGTGGCTCCAATAGTTTATCGCGCCATGCCTTCAGCCGATGACAAAAGACGTTCTCTTTCAGCCAAAGACAACTCGGACAACCTTTCTGGATTGTGCAAATAATCGGCTAATTGGGGCTCGCCTTCATACTGTTCCCGATCCTCGTAACGTCCAAATTTTTCCATAAATATCATTCATTTATATGTGTATTATACACTATTTTAACTAAAAACAAAAGTCGAACGAACTAACTTCGAACTTTGCCCCCAATCGGTCTAGAACCAAAACGACCGGCATTCATGACGAATGTCGGTCGTTTGGAAAACAAGTTCAAAGCTCAGCGGACTGGATTCGAACCAGTAACCTACCGGTTAACAGCCGGTTGCTCTACCATTGAGCTACCGCTGAACCTTGAAC
>Ga0172379_10011033_pt1 | contig 10845 bp, 11 predicted proteins | sample GrowelOW334metaG_FD_119756 | JGI IMG/M metagenome (GOLD analysis project Ga0172379, IMG submission 119756) | Groundwater microbial communities from an aquifer near a municipal landfill in Southern Ontario, Canada - Groundwater well OW334 metaG | ecosystem: Environmental > Aquatic > Deep... | reverse complement strand
ATAACATCCGTCAAATAATGTTCGCCCAAATAAATTCTGCTGAACCCAATTCCCAATATTATCAAAAGACCGAAGAAAAAAATATTGGTCTTGATCGCCCAATTTGAAATATTGCGCATCAGATAATACAAAATAAAACCGTAAAAGCCGATCGCGATCGCGGCGTGCGCCGACGGAAAAGCAAAACTGTTTTCCACAAAGACCGGCATGGCGTCAGGTCTCGCGCGTTCGATTAAAATTTTTCCAATCGCGCTCGTAATGTAACTGCCCCCAGCGCTAATGAAAAGCGGTAAAATATATTCTCTCTTTTTGGCATAAAACAATATTGCCGACACCAAAATAATTTCCGCGACTATCGCCTGCCAACTGCCGAACATGGTCAAAACACTGAACAAATCCACAAAAAATGGAAATCTGACTGTCAATAAACTCATGGATACGGAATTATCCAGATTCACAACAAATGGCAGTTCCAATATCTTTTTTATCAAACTGGTAAAAATTAAAATCAAATAACACGATAAAATCGCGCCCCAAGTCATCGGCCGACCGATCAGCTCGGTTTTAGACCATCGATCGCGCAAAAAATCCCAAAAACGCGGATGCTTTTCCATTGATTTCTCCACTGCCGGCAGATTGACCGCAACCGCGGAAATTTTCTTTCGTTTTTCTCTGAGCGCCAAAAAATATTCTCGGCCCTTGCGCGAAATATATGTTTTGAGTGTATTCGCCAGCATTAAAATTACAAAAATCGCAATCGCAAAAATCGTCACCCGCGGCGACCAGTGACTGATGACATTCCACGCCTCGCCAAAGAAAAAACCGAGCAAACCATAAAGTACAGACCATATTACCGCGCTGAGTATTGTCCAAAATAAAAATTTCTTGGTTTGCATTTTCAAAATACCGGCGATAAAAGGAATAATCGGACGAAACGGTCCGATGAATCGGCCGAGAAAAACGCTTTTTCCGCCGTGCGCCAAAAAAAATTCTTCGCCTTTTTGCAAATATTTTTTTCGTATCATGTATTGCACCAAACGATTCTTCTTGCTGAAAATAGAATAATCTCGCTTGCCCAGCCAAAAACTGAAACAATCACCCATCAGCGAGCCCAAAATTGTCAAACCGATTAACCAAGGCAATGAAAAAATGCCTTCGCTGGTCAAAAAACCAAAGAACAACATGAGCACAACGCCGGGAATGATTAAACCCAAAAACGCGATGGATTCCAAAAGCGCGGTGCCAAAAATAAGCAGATAGCGCCAGACTCCGAGCGGCCCCAATATATCTTGAATAAAATTCAGCAAATCTCGATATTCCATAAATTCATTATATATGTTTTTCTCGAATTTTCAATTTGTGATTTTGAAACAAAAAAACGCGCCGGCTGTTATCCGACGCGAAATGCGAAGTTCACAAAATCCGATCAACTTCGTCAGTGCACACAATATACGGCCACAAAAGCAGAATCCGAAAAACTCGCCAGAACGGTTTGTAGATAAACAACTTACCCTTTATTGCCATGGACGCGGTCGCGAAAACCACACCGAGACAATAAAAATTGATAAGGAAAATCAGCACCAACAAAGCAAACTGGCCTTCCGCCAAAGAATCGAAAATTCTGTTTTCCATGGCAGACCCTCCTTATTCGTTGACTCTTTCCGAATATTCTCCGGTTGTGGTATTCACTAAAATGATTTCACCTTCATTGATAAATGCCGGAACCCGAATTTTCAAACCGTTTTCCAAAGTCGCTTCTTTCATGACTCGACCGCTCGCTGTATCGCCTTTTACGGCCGGAGGCGCTTCGACTATTTTGTATTGAATCTTTCTCGGAATTTCCACGGCCACGACTCGATCATTGTACAGGATCGCATCGCAATCAAGACCTTCTTTCAGATATTTCCAATCATCGCCCAAATCTTCGGAGTTCATATCGAACATTTCGTATGATTGTTGGTTCATGAATGAAAACATTTCACCGGTTTTGTACAAATATTGCACTTTCTCGCGGGAAACATCGACAATATCAACGCTCTCGCTGGTTTTGTATGTTACTTCAACATTTCTTCCGGTTGTGATGCTTTTCATTTTTGTTCGACAAAAAGCCGCGCCTTTGCCCGGATTAACAAACTCAGTGCCGGTCACCAAGTATAAATCATTTTGATGTTTTACGACCGCGCCTTTGTGCAACTCTGAAGTATCCGCCATATATTTTTACAATTTATAATTAATTATTTTCCTGTAATTTAGACATCGGAATCGTCAATATATTATCAATTTCAGCGGATTTTGTAAAGATTTGCGCCATGCGGTCCACACCCATGGCAATTCCCGCGGAATTCGGCATCGCGCTGAGCGCTCCGATAAACTCTTGATCAATATCGTAAACTTCCCGGCCTTGTCTGCCTCGCTCCGTTCGTTCTTCCAGCAATCGACGCAACTGTTCGTCGGCGTCGGTCAATTCCGTAAACGCGTTGGCGAGTTCCAATCCTTGAAAATAAACTTCAAACCGTTCCGCGTATCCGATTTCGCTGACCGACACTTTTGATAATGCCGCCATCTGCGTCGGATAATGATGCACGATGATCGGTGCTTTTTCTCCGAGATGAGGTTCAATTTCATTTAGGAAAATGCGATAAAAAAGTTCTTCATAACTTTCATCGGCATTTAAATTATACCCCTTTTGCGCGCATAACTCTCTCATTTTTTCAGTCGTTAAATATTCATCCAAATTCACATCGACAAATTCGCGCCACAAGTCGCGCATGGATTTGCGTTCCCACGATTGCGAAATAAACGAAACAACACTCCGGTCAATGGCAAATTTCTCGGATAATTTTTCCGCGCAAAACTTGAACAGATTTTCCATGTCATCCATAATCGCGTAAAAATCCGCATTCGCTCGATACCATTCGATCATAGTGAATTCCGGATTATGCGTGCCGCCAAAACTTTCAAAATCGCGGTAACATTTGCAAATATTGAAAATTTTTTCAAAACCGCCGGCCAACAGCTTCTTCATCGCGTATTCTGGTGAGGTGTGCAAATAGCACTTGAATTCTTTCCCCCGCTCATCATGAATCAAAGCCGGCATTGGACTCAGATTCGGTTCCTGTCCCGGGAATTTCACCAAATTCGGCGTGTCGGTCTCCACAAATCCCGCCAACCAAAAAAATTCCCGAATTGATTTAATCAACTCGTAACGAATTGCCAGATTGGTTTTGTTCAATTGAATGTGAGTGACTTGGGACATACTATAATTACCGGATAATTAGCAATAATAACTTTTTTCGCGCAAAAAAACAAGGTGCGACCTTGCCTTTTTAATTTATGGAAAATTCCTTGACGATAGTGCGCATTTCCGGGTGATCTTGGACTTTGATTAAAATCTGATAAGTGCCGACCGGCCAACCGCCTTCAAACAGCGGTTTCGGAAGTGAGGATTTGAGTCTGACCGTACCCGCTTGATCCGAAGTCAGCGTATTGGTATCAATCTCCAGATTGCCGTTGATGAATTTCCAATTGAAATCAATTTTGGTATTCGGCGTCGCGTCGTTTATAATCGCGGTCACGAAAATTTCCGCCGCGTCGCGGGCAAATTCGGTTTGTTCGGTTTCGCAAATATTTTCAACCGGCGACAAGCAGGTCTTGATTTCACTCATTGAAACGCTGTCGACAATCGGAGCTGTACTTTCCGCGGACGGCGCATCAACTGGGACCGTGCAACCGGCGCCAAAAAAAATGACCGCGAGAAACAGTCCGTTTCGAAAATAATTTTTCATAAACAATTTATTTAATACCGAAAATCTATTTTTATTTTTTTCAATTCATCTTTGGTCGCCAATTTGAAAACAAGTTCAGTCGCGGTGAGCGCGATCGCTCCGCCCGGCAAAATTGTCTTGCTACCGTATTTTTCATCGCCGACAATCGGACAACCGATATCCGCCATCTGAACGCGAATCTGATGCGGCCGGCCGGTGCCGAGTTTTATTTTCACGATTGAAAATTTTTCATCACTGGAAATTGTCTCATATTCCAATTCCGCTCGAAGCGCTCCGGGCGTCACTTCCGAAACAATGGAAACGAAATTCTTTTCCTCATCTTTCAATAAATAATCAACCAAAATATCTGTTTTCGGTTCCGGCACGCCCTCGACTTTCGCCATATAAGTTTTTTGGAATTCCCGTTTGCGGATTTGATCTGAAATCCGAGCCGCGCCTTTGCTGGTTTTCGCGAATAAAATTATGCCGGATACATTTCTATCCAAACGATGCAACAACCCCAAAAAAACATTTCCGGGCTTATCGTATTTTTCTTTCAAATACATTTTCACTTCGTCAAACAAATTAGCGTCACCGGAAATATCTCCCTGTGTCAAAATTCCCGCCGGTTTGTTGACCGCAATTAAATGATTGTCTTCGTATAAAACTTCTATATTCATACCGTTGATTGTTTTTTAAATATATTCTCCGTCGCCGCAGATTAAAATAAAAACAACATCGCCGCCTAAAACAAATTTAAAATAATCTTACCACGAAACGGACACCCATGACTACACTTGGAGAAGGATCTTCACAGTTGAATTCCAGGCTGCCTAGAACACTCCAAAAACAGCGCGGAACAGCCCCACCACCAGACAGGCGCATTGATACAAATCTAGTATAACCCAATGAGTCCAGCGGATACAATTTTCCAAATAACCTTTTGCCAGTTTTTTTCTTCAAACTTTCCGCTCTTGCCGTAAAAAACTTCTGCATTGCCACATATTCCGGTGGTAAAATTGAATATACCGGTGCTAATTTATCTTCGGTCCTCTTTTTATTCATTTCAACAATTTCCGCAATCTGCTCGTCGACCGTCTTTGAAGTCAATTCTGAATCCTGTGTTGGTTTGGTCAACATCAGATATGGCACTTCCGGAATATCCAAAGTTTTCTCCCTCGCTATTTTTTCTAGTTCCGCAATTATATGCGGCTCTTTTAAATATCCGTCACCAACTTTTTTTTCTTCCCCATTCTCTTTCCTCACCGGCTTCAACTTCTTCCTCAGCGTCTCCACCGCGTTCGCGTATTGCACCGCTCTGCCCGGCATGAATATCGCTATCGCGCCTTCCTGCAACTCTCTCGCAACCTGCCTCTTATTTTCTCTAATTATCGTCTTCAATCGCGGCAAAAATGTCTCAATATTGTCCGCCCAACTTGCTAACCCACATTCACGATACGCCGCGCAGTCTTCTTCTAATTGCGCTTCCAAATCTATTTCCTGCGTTTTTTTCTCGGGAATCGGCAAACGATTGGCAGTATAAACCTCCGCAAACGGACTCGGCATGTTTTCCACTTTTATTTTCGCGCCAAAAACTTCGCTTAACGCTAAAAATACGCTTTCAATATTTTTCTTGCACGCCAAAGCGGTTACACGCTCTTTCCTAAAATCTTTTTCTGTGGTGCGGAACAAAATGACATTGTCGCTAAGTTTTTTGTATTGTTGTTGGATTTGTTTGCAGTCCATATATTATTCTGAAATTTAAGATAACCGCACCACGAGACGAACACCCGTGTATGACACGGCAGTACTATCTCCAAATTCGAAACGCATTTGGCGCTCATGATGAGTCCAATAACCAACAAGAGAATCTCCAAGAATCCCCTTGTTCATCGATACAAATCTGACATAAAAATTTGCATCCAACGGATTCACGCATCTAAATAAACGATCGCCAGCCTCATTCGTCATTCTTTCAGCTCTTGCCGTAAAAAACATCTCTCTTGCCGCGTATTCCGTGGGCATCATCGAAAATTCCACCGGCCTATTTTCTTTTTTCCTCTTTTTATTCTTTTCCACAATTTCTGCAAGCTGATCGTCGAGTGTCATTTCTATAAATTCTGGAAGCCGCGTCGTGTTGGTCAGCATCAAATACGGATCTTCAGGAATATTCGCGGTTTTCTCTCTAGCAATTTTTTCCAGTTCCTCCATAAAATGCTTCCAGGTCAAATGTCCATCCTTAACTTTTTTTTCTTCCCCGTAATCTTTCAACACCGGCTTCAACTTCTTCGTCAGCGTCTCTACGGCATTCGCGTATTGCACAGCTCTGCCCGGCATAAAGATAGCTATCGCGCCTTCCTGCAGCTCTCTCGCAATCCGCCCTTTGTTTTCGCCGATTATCTTTTTTAATCGCGGTTTTCCTTTTTCAATGTCTTCCGCCCAACTTGCCAAACCACATTCATAATATTCCGCACAGTCTTCTGCAAGTTGATTTTCCAAATCCACTATTTGCGTTTTTCTCTCCGGAACTGGCAAACGATCGATTTCATAAGCCGCCTCGAACGGACTCGTCATGTTTTTCACATATATAATCATTTCCAAATTATTTTCAAACCACAATTGTATTTCTTTTTTTAGTACAACCAACGGTACGCGGTTTTTTCGCAGATCAGAAGCCAACGCGTGAAAATCCGCCTGCTTTGTTTTTATTTCTTGATATTGCGTTTTGATTTCATTACAGTCCATATCTTAAAACTTATTATTTTTTGTTGCGCCATTATGTCGACGACGAACGAAAATTATCGAAAGTCGTCTTAAACAAATTTAAATCCCAAAGTTAAGATAACCGCACCACGAGACGAACACCGCTGTTCGAATGTGCAATCACAACGACACCGCCGAAAGACAACTGGCCAGCATAAGCAGCCCAACGAGCATAGGCAACAACATCGCGCGAAGAAAGGTGAATACTAACAAATCTGGTAAAAGTACCGCTATCCAACGGCTCCCAGTTCTTAAACCGTTTTTCCCTTTTCGCACGCATCGTGAAAAACTTCTGCATTGCCGCGTATTCCGTTGGCATCATCGAAAATTCCTCCGGCTTATTTTCTTTTTTCCTCGTTTTGTTCCTTTCAATAATTTCCGCGATCTGATCGTCGACTGTCTTGCCAGTAAATTCAGGACTCCGTGTCGGTTTAGTCAACATCAGATACGGCTCTTCCGGAATATCCAAGGTTTTCTCTCTCGCGATTTTTTCTAATTCCGCAATTAAATCAGGCCTGTCCAAATATCCGACAACAACTGTATTTTCCGTCCCCACCGCTTTCCACACCGGCTTCAACTTCTTCTTCAGCGTCTCCACCGCGTTCGCATATTGCACCGCTCTGCCCGGCATAAATATAGCAATCGCGCCTTCCTGCATTTCTCTCGCAATCCGCCCCTTGTTTTCGCCGATTATCTTCTTTAATCGCGGCAAAATTGTCTCAATATTGTCCGCCCACGCACTCAAACCACATGCTCGATACGCCGCGCAATCTTCTTTGAGTTGCTTTTCCAAATTTATTATCTGTGTTTCTTTTTCGGGAATCGGCAAACCATTGTCAGTATAAACTTCCGCGAACGGACTCGGCATGTTTTCCACTTGTATCATCATTTCTAAATTATTTTCAAACCAAACCAGTAACGCCTGTATCTCTTTCTTTATCACAACCAACGGTACACGGTTCGTCCGCAAATCCATAGCTAACACATGAAAATCCGATTGCTTTGTTTTTATTTTTTGATATTTAGTTTTGATTTCATTGCATTTGTCGGACATATCTATTTTAATTTTAATTTCTCCGCTTATTTTTTCCACCGCGCAAAAATGCCGCACGGCAATAATCTCTCGCTCCCCTTTTCTTCCAAAGTCAATTCTCCGATTTCAATTTCAGAATCAGACGGTAAAATTCCGGCCAACGCGTTCTGATACGCGATTGCCGAATAACCGGCGGAATAGCCGTTGATGACGAAAAATATCGGATCATCGGATAAAAGTTGTTTGCACAAATCAATCATTTCCAAAAAACTGTTTTCAATTTTCCACAATTCTTTATTCGGACCGTGACCAAACGCCGGAGGATCCATGACAATCGCGTCGTATTTTCGGCCGCGTCTGATTTCTCTTTTTACAAAACTGATCGCGTCATCGACAATCCAACGAATCGGTTTTTCCTTAAGCCCCGAAAGTTCGGCATTTTCTCTGGCCCATTCAACCGCTTTTTTCGAAGCGTCGACATGGCAAACTTCCGCGCCCGCTTGCGCCAAAGCCAAACTCGCGCCACCCGTATAACCGAATAAATTCAAAACTGAAACCGGTCGACCGGCCGCTTGTACGGCATCGGACATCCAACGCCAATTTTCCAGCTGTTCAGGAAATAAACCGGTATGCTTGAACGGACTCGGTCTGATCTTGAATTTCAATCCGCCGAAATCAATCACCCAACTTTCAGGCACATCGGATTTCAAGCGCCATTCGGAATCGGATTCATCCCGCGAAAAAATACCGTCGGCATTCAACCATTTCTTCTCCGGCAAATTTTTCAACCACAAAGCCTGCGGATCAGGCCGCGATAATACAAAATCGCCCCAGCGCTCCAGTTTTTCACCGTCGCCGGAGTCCAGCAACTCAAATTGTTTTTCGTTTTTACAAACAAGGATTGTTGATTTCATAATGAAAGAATATCATTTTAAGTGGAAAAAATAAAGCAAAAACAGTTGACTGAAAGACAAAATCGGATTACAGTATATTTTCCTGAGACAGGCACAAGGAGCCGACATGCCCAAATCGCTCTCCGCTCAGGTGTTTCAAACCCTGCTCGAGGATTCGTTCACGCTCGAGGAATTCATCAAGGCAGTGCAAGAATCCAACGAACTGCTCGAACCCGAATTTCCCATGATCTCGCTCAATGTCGTGAAAATCCTGGAAAGAAGCCTTTTCTGGAACCTGCCCTTCGTCCAATTCCTGATGCTCGTCACCCCGCAATCGCTGGGCAAATCCTTCGGGTTTCGCACCAAGCACGGCAAGCGAGTCGATCAGGTCATCGGACTGCTTCGATATTTCGATTTGAAGCTGGGAATGTCGTTCGCGGAAATCGAAAGCGCTGTCGCTTCCAACATTTTCAAGCACTGAACAACCGATCAGCTCAAGACCTCGTTCTTGAGCTTTTTCTTTTGGCAAAAATAAATCCCATCGTGCGCTCGAATTGAGATGGATGAACTTCAACGCCAAAACCGAGCGAACGCAATTTTTCTTCCAAAACTTTATGCGTTCGATTCGCGGTATCATGATATTCCATGACAATCGCATCAATTTTTTGCGCGGTTTCCGAATTTAAACTTTCAATAATTTCAAACTCGCCACCTTCGATATCCATTTTCAAAAGTGAAATTTCTTTTTCCGTTTTCAATAAATCCGACAAAGAAATCGCCGACACCGCGACATTTGATTTTCCGACGACAGATTCCTCGATTTCTGACAACCGATGATTGTGAGAATCGTTCGAGATAAGTAAAAAGCGACTGCCCGAAACTCCGGATAACGCCGTCAGCGCAGTTTCAATGTTGCGCAATTCATTTTTCTCAATCAATTCTTCCATTGCGCTCAAATTATTTTTATCCGGCTCGAGCGCGATTATTTTTACACTCGGATTGAAGCATTTCGCGTAAAGTGTGAAAAATCCGGCGTGCGCGCCGGCGTCAATAATCGTATTTTTCGCGTCAATGATAACCGATTCCGCGCAACGATATTCGCGAAATTTGAAAATCTCGTTGAAAACGCTCTTGTCGGCGTCGTCACGCAACGATACGGATAAATTTTTCTTTTCAAATTCGTACTTCATATTTTTATGTTTCATTTAAATATTTCCGATTTTTTATCGCTTCCGGCAAATAAGTTTGAGTTTCCGAATAATTATGCGCCGGACTGTATTTATAACCTTGGCCGTAACCCAAATCTTTCATCAGTTTTGTCGAAGCGTTTCTGATATGCAACGGAACCGGCAAATTTCCCAACTCACGAACATCATTTGCCGCTTTGCCGTACGCAACGAATAACTCATTGGATTTTTTGCATTTCGCCATGTAAACCACCGCCTGCGCCAAAATCACATTGCATTCCGGCAATCCGATAAAATGACACGCATTGTAAACCGCGACCGCCTGTTCCAGTGCTTTGGAATTTGCCAAACCAATATCTTCCGACGCGAATCTGACCAACCGTCGCGCAATATATAGCGGATCTTCCCCAGCTTCCACCATTCTGGCCAACCAATACAACGCGGCGTTGGCATCCGAACCGCGCATTGCTTTGTGCAACGCGGAAATGATATTGAAATGCTCTTCGCCGTTTTTATCATACATCAAATGCGATTTTTGGAACGCTTCTTCAACTTCTTTGTCGGTGATTTTTTTCTTTACCGAACTCAAATATTCGATAACATTCAGAGAAGTCCGCGCGTCGCCATTGCTCATTTGCGAAATCAAAGCGATTACGGCATCATCGATTTTGATTTTATTTTTTCCCAATCCGTTTTCTTTATCGATCAATGCCTGCTTGATGATTTGTTGAATCGCGTCCGCGGACAATTGTTTCAAAACAAAAACGCGACACCGGGACAAGAGCGCGCTCCTGACTTCAAAGCTCGGATTTTCCGTGGTAGCGCCGATGAGCGTGACAACTCCCCTTTCGACAAACGGCAACAGGCCGTCTTGCTGCGTTTTATTCCAGCGATGAATCTCATCAATAAATAAAATTGTTTTTTTGCCGCACTCCGCGCTCACCGTTGCTTCATCTATAATTCTGCGCAAATCTTTGACGCCGCTCGAAACCGCTGACATTTGCACAAAAACGGATTTTGTCTGATTGGCGATAATGCGCGCCAAAGTCGTCTTGCCTGAACCGGGCGGTCCCCAAAAAATCATGCTGGGCAAATCATCGGCTTCGATTGCTTTTCGCAAAAGTGTTTTTTCGCCGACAACATCTTCTTGACCCAAATAATGAGCCAAGATCTGCGGCCGCATTCTATCCGCCAGCGGCGATTTT
>Ga0172379_10011031_pt1 | contig 10846 bp, 10 predicted proteins | sample GrowelOW334metaG_FD_119756 | JGI IMG/M metagenome (GOLD analysis project Ga0172379, IMG submission 119756) | Groundwater microbial communities from an aquifer near a municipal landfill in Southern Ontario, Canada - Groundwater well OW334 metaG | ecosystem: Environmental > Aquatic > Deep... | reverse complement strand
GGAAGTATGTAGATAGGCAAGGCAATCTCGATTTAGGTAAAGATATCACAGCAGAATTCTCATGAGAGGCAAGGAAACCCCGCACTGTAGTGAAACGGAGTGCGGGGAGGACGTCATTTTATTGCAAATTTCTTATTATAGGATATAATTTCTTCATCGCTAGCCCACTTAAGTTTTGGAGGACAAAATGAAAAAGTGGCAGAAAAGATTGATTCAGATTGTAACTGGAGTCGTGATCATCATTCTGATCACTAATCTGGGGATGGCTTTCTATCTGAATAGCCAAATCAATAAGGTGCGACATACGCATCTACCGTGTGTTGAAGAAACGCCACTGGATTGGGGGTTTAACCCTGGAGATTATCAAAACATCAGTTTTCAATCTCTGGATGGTTTGAATTTAGTCGGGATCTTTTTCCCGGTTGAACATCCTAAAGCAGTGATTGTTGTTAGTCACGGTGCGGCTGATCGGTCCTGTGCAGAGTTCATGTTGCCCCTGGCCAAACCATTAGTTGATCAAGGTTACAGCGTGATGCTGATTACCCTGAGAAACTACGGACAATCAGAAGGTAACTTAACCTCATTTGGGAGACAGGAATGGCAAGATGTTGCCGGAGCTGTAGTCTGGGTCGAGAATCAAGCGGTCGGGGTGCCGATCTATCTGATGGGGATCTCCATGGGTGGGGCAACGGTGCTGACCGCAGCTAGTCAAGGCTACGGACAAGCATTGGTACTATTAGTTCCCTATACTCGTGATGTGCCCGCCATTACCTGGCGAGCAAGTCAACAAACCGGTATTCCCGAGAACTTGTTCTTGGTTCCGGCTACTTTAGCTGTTTGGGCAGAGTGGGGAGTGACTAATGACTCCCAACCCTTTGATTATGCGGGGCAGGTGGAAATACCAACTCTCATCATTGGGGGCAGGCGTGATCATATCTTACCGCCAAGGGAAATGCCGGCTCTTCAGCAAGCAATTGGCAATAATGCCCAATTGGTCTGGACAGAAGGTCGGCACAATCTAGTGCGCGAGGATGAAACAGTACGGGCAGAAGTTATTCAGTATACGGTGGAATTTTTCAACCAACTGCCTAACTAAAAACCGACTGTTTTTGTATATTTAAAGGGCTAGTAAAAACTAGCCCTTTGTTGTTTTTCCAGAGAATAAATAAAAGAAAGCTAAGAAAAAAAGTCTGATTTGTCAGCTTAAAGCAACTTTGTTGCCATTGACAGGAAAATACCTGGGTGTATAACCAATTTATTATAAGTTATTCTGCCAAGAGTAATTGTTATGGTGACATCTTGTGATTTTAATCAGTTAAAATGTTGCCATGTTAAACCCACTATTTAGGTGGGTTTTTTGTAAGTAAAGCTAAATGTAAGAATTTGAGCTTATGATAATTATTACTTTGGCAGATATTAAATATTAGTTTCTCACTTGAAAGGGGGTGAGTAATCAATGAAAAAAATACTCATGAGTTTGCTCATGATCGGCATTGTAGCTGGTAGCGCTGTGTATGCTACTAGAGCCTACTTTACCGATACTGAGGTAAGCCCAGATAATAAGTTCGTAGCAGGGTCGATTGATATTGCTGTGGATGATCAGAATCCTTGGACTAAAACATACACTACAGATTGGACTGATGCCAAACCAGGCAAAGAGGCCAAAGAAATGCGTTTTGAAGTCAGTAACGTTGGTCAAAATCCTTTGGTTTTATGGAAGAAAATTTCTTACACTCAAGCCACTGGAGAAGTCAGTGAACCAGAATGTACTGATCAAGGTGGAACCTGGGATGAGGAAGAAGATTGTACTTGGGTAACTCCAGATAATAACGATCTCGCCTCAGAAATCCATTATGGGATGACTGTTGGTACTAATACCCAAATTGATCCAGCTTGGAATGTGATGCTTTCCGACGTCAAAGACATCTGGGTGCCACTGGGAGAAGTTCCAGTCGGTGGTAGTTTAGTTATCAACCAGACCTATCAACTCGATGAAAAGACGGGTAACTGGGCTCAAGGTGATGTGGTGGATTTTGACATCACTTTGTATGCTGAACAACTCAACGCTCCAGGTCCAACTCATACTTTCTTAGGAGTAGTGATGGAAAATAAAAATACTGGTAGCGGTAATTGGCAACCCATTATTGGTGATGGCGTATGGGGTATCCTAACTTGGGATGGTTCAGGTAATTACACCTTTCGAGGTTGGGGGTTGAACAACTCCATGACTTATACTCTGACATATTACGACACTTCAGAGCATAATTTCGGAGGTACTGGAACACCAGTCGCAGGTCAGTTGACCTTAACTGGAAACAATCCAGCACTGTTGACAAATGTTGGAGCTAAATATTGGCTTAGACCAACTCCTTGGTCAGCAGCTAGCGATGCAAATACTCTTTATGAGTCTAACTTAGTTAATTAAGTTTGTTTTTAAGTCAGCTAACCAGGGGTTGGCTGACTGGTAAAGCAAATGAAAAAACTAAAATTCATCTCAAACATTATTTACTGGTTTTGTATCTTAATTGTCATTCTAGTGGCATTAAGCTCAGCCTTGGTGGTGTTTCATAATCCCATTGGACTGAGAATGTTTGTGGTTTCGTCTGGTTCGATGGAACCAACGATTAAGGTTGGTTCTTTAGCAGTGATTCAGGCTAAAAGTGACTATCAAGTTCAAGACGTGATCACTTTTCAAAATGACCCTAAAGTAGATTTCAAAAAACCAGGATCAACTACGACTCATCGAATTGTGGAGATCAAAAAAGTAGCTGACAAAACCATGTATGTCACCAAAGGGGACGCCAATAACACTCCAGACAGTGAAAATAGAATCCCAAGTTTAGTCTTAGGTAAAGTTATCTTAGCGGTTCCTTATGTTGGGTATTTAATTGCTTTCGCCCAGACTCAAGTGGGATTAATTATTTTAATTGTTATTCCCGCTACCATGATCATTTACTCCGAACTGATGAGCATTAAAAAAGAAGTCATTAAAATTGGCAAAAAAATAATTAAAGGGAAACAAGCAAAGGAAGAAAAAAAGGATGAAGAGATTTAAGGCTCACATCAATACCATCAAAACAAATTTAGCTTTATTAAGTTTCATTGTCTTAATAGCAGTTTTTCGCCTTGTTGATCCTTCCAAAGCCACCTTTCAAGATCTGGAAACTACTAGTCATCTTTTTACGACGGGATCTTTAGATCTTGAAGTAGAACATTTAACACCAATGAATCCAACTAGCCTTAACAAAGGTGACACCGCGAGTTTTAGTGGCTTAGTTAGCAGTGTTGGCAGCTTAGATTTTAGATATTCTCAAAAATATGCAACAGCTTCTGGTGATTTAGATCTTTGTCAGGCATTACATATTAAAGTAATTTATAACTGGTATGACAGTGTTGGTACCCTACATCAAAGTCAAAAATACAACGGTTTACTTGAAGGTTTTTCTATTAATCAGTTAGGTGCTGATTCTGAGATGCAGATTTCCAATTCTAATCTCTATTTTTCTAATCCAGATTATCTGGAAAATCAGCACTGGTATAGTTATGAATTGTCTTTACCAACTTCAGCTAGTGATACTTTAATTGATAAAAGTTGTCATTTTTCCGTGACTTTGAAAGCTTGGCAAAAAGATTTACCTTTAGGAACTGGTTTTGGGGATGAAGAAAGTTTTGATCAAACCATCACTACTGGCGACTGGACTCCACAATATATGACTCTGGGTTTTGAAAGTCAAGAATCTCTTGATGATCTCAATGATGGAAATCCATGGTTAGGGTTTTGCCACGTTGTTACTGCAGATCAGAGTGATAACCATAATCAATCATCAAATCAGATTCTCAAATGGACAGAAGTTATTGGTGCTGATAAATATCAAGTAAAGGCATATCACAAAGTGAGTTCTTCCTGGATGCCATATGGCTCTGTCTACACGTTGACATTAGCTCAAGTCGGGATTTCTAATAATGTTGTTAGTTACGATGCGTTTGCTACTGCTGAAGAGGAAACTGCCTATTATATACAAGCCTTAAATAGCAGTAATCAGGTTTTAGCCACCACTTATCCTACCAGTGATAATTTTACCTGTACTTTTACTGTTGACCGGTCACCCTCAGGAATTGTGATTTATAACAGCCCGGGTAGAGAAGTAGAAAATCGGGTGGTGAATGGTGACTTCAGCGAAGGCTTGTTTGGCTGGACGACCACTGGGCAAATAAAGGTGGTAACAGATGAAATTGGTTCTCAAGTTATGCAGTTAGGCACAGATGGAATCACTAATACTATGACCGATAATAGCTTGAGTCAGGAAATTGATAACTCTGGACATGGATTGAGGTCAATTGGGTTCTGGTACAAGTTATTTACTTATGAAGATAGCAAGGGATTTGATCAGCCCAGCTTAAAAGTGAGTATCGATGAAAAGGTCGTCTATGAACTGAGCAATCAGGAAGTATTCGATGCTACTCAGTTAAATATGTCCACTCTTTACCAAAGTCAGTGGCAGTATTTATCCATCGACTTATCTCAAGTTCAAGCTGAGAAATTTGTTTTGGCTATTTCAGCTGGTAATAGTGGTGATCAACACAATTCCAGCTGGTACTATCTTGATGACGTGTCCACTAATGTGGCGATAGTTAATTCAAAATCAAAAATTGAGGTGCTCTCGGATTTTCCCGGGATTCTGACTCACTACTTTTACTTGGTTAATGGCCAAGAGGTAATTGGTGAAGGTATGGATCGAGTCGTTTTTCAACTTAATCAACAGCCAGATGATGGTTGGATTCAGTACTGGTCAGATTATTCTCAAGAATCACAACCAATCTTTCAAAAATTTAAAGTTATTTTTGATGATCAGCCACCAGAACCCATCAATGGTTTAGAAGTGATTGATGAAGGTGAAGGAGAATATCAGTTAGCCTTTAGCGCCCCCAAAGATAATTTAGCTAACAAAGTATCGAGCTACGATATCCGTTATTCCACAGCTTCCATTAGTGCGCAAACTAATTGGGAAGAATTGCCAATTGTAAATATCACTAAATTTACAGATCTTTTATCCTTTACTCAAATGGGTGGATTAAAAGAAGAAATAGTTGTGGCTGGTTTAGAACAGGGCAATCATTATTTCTTTGCCATTAAATCTAAAGATAGTGCTACTAATATTTCATCAATTTCCAATGTGGCGGAAATTAATTCCCCCAAATTAACACAAGTTAAATTAAATGAAATATATTCTAATGCTCCTGGAGATGATTCGTCTCACATGCCCAATGGCGAATGGGTGGAAATTAACAATTTTGATGACAGTCAAGTTGATCTAAATGGTTGGTATTTAACTGATCAAGTGGGACATAAAATGATGATTTCACTTAGTAACATCTTCGATACCGATCTAGTGATTGGTCCAGGTGAAAAGATGGTTATTTATAGTAACCAAGGAGCGATCTTTAATAATACTGGTGATCAGGTAAGTTTGTTTGACGGTTTTGACAATTTAGTTGACTCTTATCTTTATGATCAAAGTTCTCTAGAAAGTCAGTCACTAGCAAAATTTGATAACGACTGGCTGCTAGCTGTGCCTACTCCTGGTACTGAAAATGCCTTAGAGTTAAGTCAATTACAACCAACAGTGGTCCTTTCCAGTAGTGGGGAAAATTATCTTAAATTTGCATTAATTGATGCCCAATATTTTGATACGGCTGATTACAGTGTGCTATATTCTCGATTTGATGAAGAGTCAGGTCAACAACTACTAGATGCTCTTAAAGGTCAGCTGACTCTAAATCATCAAAGTAGTCAGGTTAAAGAGGGTATTTATCTGGGTACCTGTAGTAGTAGTGAAGGATTAGTTTGTACCCCACATCTTAATGTCACCGATATTAGTATTGAGGTGTTATTAAAAAACAAACTGGGAGAGGAATTAGTGGTTTTTGCTGATATCAACTAAAAGTATATATATTATGAAATCAAGGCTATTTATCATCTTAGCATTTATTTTTTTTAGCTTAGTCAAACCTGTCTGGGCTGGTACTGATTTAACTGTTAGTTGTGACTCTAGCAATTGTCAAATGTTACCAGGAAATGTGGCTCTCTTTTCAGAGAATAATATTTTGCCAGGTAACAGCTTTACTCAAAGGGTGAGGGCAGAAAACACCAGTTCGCAAAATGGGACTTTTGCCATTAGATCGACTAATTTAAGATCTAATCCTTTTCCTTCTTCGGTGTTTTTAGCTGACAAAATGATGATGGAGATTAGGGAAAATTCTGCTGTAGGACCACTAATCTATGGACCCAAGACTTTGACTGAAATGATTGCTGATACTTCAGTGACGACTTTACTTAGTCCAGTGAATGCTAATCAGTTTCGTGATTATTACTTTATTGCGACTTTTGATCCCAATACTGGTAACGAATACCAAAGAACTGCTTCTCTTTTTGATTTGTCTTTTAGTTTTGATTTAGTTCCTTTGCCATCAACTTCACCTAGTCCATCGGGTGGGAATAAAAGTGACGATGGCCCAACAACCCCGGCAGTTGCTCCTAGTTGTCAGGCTACATCTCCCACTTCGGCCCCAGTCTTAACTATTATTAGTAATACTGGAGATAGTGTGACTTTAAATTGGACAGTGGTTTCACCAGTGACTCATTATGCCGTTAATTTTGGCACCCAACCCGGAGTTTATTTGTATGGCGATAATAACGTTGGTAATAGCAATTCATATGTAGTTGGTGGTTTAACTCCCGGAATACAATATTTTTTCCAGGTTTTGGCTATTAATGATTGCGCACCTGGGCCTAGATCAAATGAGGTTTTTACTGCGGGAAGAGATTTAGCAGGAGCCATAGTTCCAGCTCCCCTGGGGTTTAGTCCCGAGCAAGTTTTGGGAGTGGCCACTCAAGCAGCAACTTTAACACCAGGGCAGGTGGCCGGAGCTAATGATCACTGCTCAAATATCCAGCTATTTATTCCTTGGTTAATTTTATTAGCCCAACTAGTCTTGATCCTGCTAGTGGACTACCTGCTCAGGAACAAGAAAAATTGGCGTAAACAAATTTATCCAGTGCTATTAACATTACTTTCAATAATCATTTTTTATATTTTGAGGAGGTGTAATTGTTTTAGCAGTGATTGGTTAGCTTGGATTTGTCGGTGGTATTTTATTCCGGCGGGACTTGAGTGGCTAATATTACAATTGCTAAATTACGCTTTGATCGAGGATGTCAGCAAATAGTGAACCGGTTTATTCAAACAACCCTTGTTTTCAAATCAATAAATCTTCATAATTAATTTCATGCGACTCATTGAAGTTTTTTCGCATCTATTCCATCCTCGAAAATCTAACAACCATCGACCTAGGATATTACATCCTGAAGCATATGGCTTTTTGATATTGATTGGGTTAATCGCTTTTACTTTAATTAGATACCTCAGTCTTTTTAGTCTTCCATCTGGTTTCGTGTTGGGTTTTGCCTCAAGTATTACTTCTGGTCAGGTGGCTGAGCAAACTAACGCTCAAAGACAGGCCTTGGGATTATCCCAGCTGACTATCAATGCCAAATTATCTCAGGCAGCTTTAGCTAAGGCTCAAGACATGTTTAACAATCAATATTGGTCACATACTTCTCCCAGTGGGGTTACTCCTTGGAATTTTATTAGAGACTCGGGTTATACCTACAAAGTAGCCGGAGAAAATTTAGCTCGTGATTTTTCTAATACTCCAGATATGGTTTCTGCTTGGATGGCTTCCCCTACACATCGAGATAATATCGTTAACCCCAAGTATCAAGAAATTGGTATTGCGGTAGTTGATGGTCAGTTACTGGGATATGAAACTACCTTAGTAGTCCAAATGTTCGGAACTAAACTAAATGCCGCACCTGTAGTTGATCAAGCCGCAGCTAAAGACACACTGGCTCAAAAACCAGCCGAACAAGTTGTCACTCAACCAGCACTAAAGGAAGTGACCCCAGTTCAAGCCAAACCAGTGGAAGAGGTGGTACTTGAACAGCCGGTGGTTGAAGTTTCCCAAATAGCCCCGGTTGAAACCCAAGCCCAAATTCTTTCCAGTAGTATGTTATCAATGGATGGGTTAACCAAATCACCATTGTTTTCTCCTTTACAGTTAGTTAAAGCATTTTTCTTAGCCATGATCTTATTGATAGCATCAACTCTGGTTTATGATACTTTTGTCATTTCTAATAGTAACGTGGTACGTTTAGTGGGGAAAAACTTAGCTCACCTGATGCTGTTTTTATCAATTGCTTTTGTAGTGATATTCTTTAAGGGAGGGATGATTAGATAAAATATGATTAGAAAAGATTACTTAAAACTAGAATTTGGTCAACATAAATTGTCTTATTTAGTACTTTTGATTGAGTTAATCTTGTTTATTGCTTTTTTTATGGCTTCTTGGCCCAATCGGTTCTTACAAAGGTTATTAATTTTATTAATTATGATTTTTTATGTTCTCTGGGGCTGTGTCACCCATTACAAAAGTGAGCATCTAACCAAAAGAATTTTTTGGGAGTATTTGGGAGTATCTTTATTGGCCGGTTCGATATTATATTTGGTTACGATATAATCAAAGAGTAATGGCTTTTGAATTAACTATATGAAGTTGACTAAGTTTTTATTATTTTCTATTTTTTTGGCTACCTTGGGCTTTGCCAGTGTAGTTCGGGCTCAAATTGATCCTGATACCCAAACTTTAATTCGTCAACAGCCTACTCATGAACAAGAGAAAAAAGATTTGCAGGCTCAGTATAAAAGCTATTTAACTTCCTATCGCACTCTGAGTAGTCAGTATGAAATATCTGTGGCCCAGTACTTCCAGTTGCAAACTTTGGCTTCACTGGAAAAAGCCATCCAAGATATTCGGCAGGTTATGATTACCCGTAATCAAGTATTAGACACTTATGTCAAGATTTTAAGATTAGAATTGACTGATACTCACGGAGCGATACTGACAGATAAACAAGCGGCGATCACTGGTTTAGAAACAATTGAAACTAAAATAGCTGATTATCAAATTAAGGTTGAAGCTAGTGTTGATCGGCCCAGTATCGAAAGTCGGATTACTGAATTCGAAACTTTGGGTGAAGAAATTGAATCAACTGCTTATCAAGCCCTAGGACTAATTTCCTTTGGTAGATTGCAAACGAATTATGATCAGACTGAATCATTTATGAGTTTAATTGACGTTAAAATTGAAGAACGCAATACCGGGAATTTATTAGCTGAGAAGAAAAGAGCTAAAGAAGAAATTATCACTAAACTAAGTCAAATAAAAGAGGCTTTGGAAAAAGCCTATCAAAAAGTTAAGCCTGAATCTGAAGGCTATTCACAAGGTAACTACAATTCTTTATCCACAGAACTAGAACCAATATATGTCCAATTAGTCCAAGTAGATAACTACCTTCAGGAGGTCCTAAGATGACCGAAATGGAACAAGAAGACCAAACTATCTTTTCGTCCACTCAGCCTCTTTTTGATGTTCAACAGCCCCAACGGGTAAATCCTGAGGAAGTTCCACCTAAAAAATCCAAAAAGCTGATTATGATTGGGATAATTTTGGCTCTATTTTTTGTCATCATCTTAGTCTTACTTGTTTTAGTATCCACCAAGCCTAAACTGACCCTAAAAGATGGCTTAGAGGCTAGCCCTACAGTTTCGACTGACTTAGTCAGTGATCCGGTTTTTGACCGGTTAAATCAACTCAAACAAGATTTAGATCATGCTGATCCCACTAATCGAAATTTACCTTTTCCTCCGGTTAATATGGAAATAGGTTTTGAAAAAAAGTATTAAGCTTCAAAATTTTTGGGGATTTTTACTGCCTGAACATTTCTTAATTTAAATAGTACCGCCGTAAACCAAACCCAGTAGCTGATAGAGTACATCTGGATGGTTAAATTGGGGTATAAGTAGCCAGTAATCTGACTAATGATCTCTGACACTACCATTACATGCAAGGAAATTTGCCAAATTTTGGGAAAAGAAAATTTGCGAAAACTAATTCTGGAAATTAAGAAAATTAATAAGACATCAATTAAGTTAGAAACCAGCCGGCTGAAAAGTAATAAGATTGGGAAAAAGATCGGAACGGTAAATTTTATTTTATTTAATAAATTAACGACTGTTTCTTGCCAACTTTGAGTCACTTGACCTATTGAGCCTTGGTTAAGAGTGATGGGGTGTTCAAATCCGGGGATTGCTGATAATGGCAATTGATTCCAAGATTGATTGTTTTCTTGAAACCAGAGTTTGTCTTTGGATAGAATAAATAAAGATTTTTCATTGTTACTGGGGGTCTCAAGCTGAGGATTAATTAACGCCAGTTGCTCCTGAAGACGATATTTGGTGGCAACAACTGTCGGGTAATTCACTCTAACTGGTTCTGAGGTATTGGTGGTTAGCTGGTTGTTATCCCATTTGATTTCCAGCCCCTTAGGATAGTAGGTTTTTAGCTCGGCCATGGCTTGAGCAAATTGTGATTGAAGTTTTGGGATATCAATTTGAACAATAATAGTAGAAACAATTAAACCGATGAGTAAATAACTGATCAGTAGAAATTTGATTGACGACCAAATATTTTGATTGAGAATATCAATATAATATTCTGGTTGAGTCAGAGTTGCTTGTAGAGTGGCTAAGTACTTCTTGAGTTTCATGTGTGTGTGAGTATATCATTTTTGTTTTAAAAATGAGTATTCTTGGCTTTTTTTCCTCGTGATATAATTTGCCAGATATAAATCTAGATATAGATTGATTTTTAGCACCTTAACAATCGATTTCACTTAAGGATAAAGAAATTGATACCTTTTTATTGATTTTTCTATCCTTAAGTGAAG
>Ga0172379_10011030_pt1 | contig 10847 bp, 11 predicted proteins | sample GrowelOW334metaG_FD_119756 | JGI IMG/M metagenome (GOLD analysis project Ga0172379, IMG submission 119756) | Groundwater microbial communities from an aquifer near a municipal landfill in Southern Ontario, Canada - Groundwater well OW334 metaG | ecosystem: Environmental > Aquatic > Deep... | reverse complement strand
TCGGCGGAGTCATATGCCATTCTTTGAGGTCGGGTTTCTTTTTCAATTTGCGGAGTTCGCGTTTCCACTCAAATTCGTGCACACGCTCAAAGTTTTCAATGTAGGAATCGGGCGTTATGACAAGCCCCTTGTACCCTTTCCACCGGTCGGGATAGCCGAGTTTCCTTTTGAAGGCGGAGAGTTTTTTAAGCGCCATTTTTTTTGTGCGCGGCGCCATCCAGTCAACTTTTTCAATATGTTCGCGGTATGAGGCGAAAAGATTGTCCACGAGTTCGTTTATTTTTTTCTTCGCTTCATGGTTGAAATGGCGCTCCACGTAGAGTTTGCCGAGCGCTTCTCCGATCGTTCCGTCAATAAAATTCACCACGCGTTCGGAAAGCGGACGTTGTTTTTTTATCCCCGCAAGGGTCGTGCTGTAAAATTTAAAGTGTTCCGTAACGAATTTTTTATTTAAAAATCCCGACGATTCGTTCAGTACATGCCACGTGAAATACGCTCTCCATTCGTCCGCGGAAATTTCTTGCAAAAGCTCCCCTGTCCGCTTCATAAAAGCCGTCTGTGCCACGATAATGTTTCCCGGATTCGGTATCCCGACAAGGCGGAAATATTTTCCCCAATCCAGCCCCGGCGCTTCTTTCGCGAGTTTTTGAATGGCGCGCTTGTTGTATTGTTTTTCTATGTCGCGCAGTTCAACGCGCGTCATGGACGCTTTGGCAAGCTCGGTTTCCACTTTAAGAATGGCGTCAATCGCGCTTTTCGTTTCGTTCGCGCTCTTCCGGAGAAGCCGGAACATCGCGAAGATATATTTTGCATACGCTTCGCGAACGCGTTTTGAGTCATCGTCATCCTTCAAATAGTAATCGCGGTCGGGAAGAGAAAGTCCGCTCTGGGCGAGGTAGATGATATTTTTATCATTGTGCCTTTCATCCTGGTCAATGAAAAAACCGAAAAGTCCGCCGAATCCTTTGCGGTGAAGATGAGCGACGAGAGGAACGATATCCTCCGCATTTTTGAGCCGGTCAATTTTTTTAAAGAGGGGAAGAATCGGCCTCACTCCGTCCCTTTCCCTTTTTGCCTCGTTCATGCCGGAGATGTACATGTCGCGCACCATTTGCTCGTCGCTTCCCGCAGGGGCTTTTTTATTTTTTAAGGTCTCCTCCACTATCGCTTTCAGTTTTTTTCGGTTGCTCGTTCGGAGCACGGAAAAACTTCCCCACATGGCTTCTTTGCCGGGTATCGGATTTCTTTGTATCCATCCTCCGCTCGCATAGTGAAAAAAGTCATCCGTCGGACGGACGTTCGTATCCATATCGTTCAAATTAAACCCCCAATTTTTTATTGCCATGTTTGTTTATAATTACAGTTTCGTCCATTATAGCGGAAAAAGCAAAAACGCACAGTGTTGACATTACCGATAAAAAGTGATAAAGTATACACGGTGTTAATTTGCTCATTGAAAGGTACGCAACATGAAAAAAAGAAAATTGAATGTAATCGGCGATGCTCTCGCCACTGGCGCGGGCGCAGTCTTGTTTGTAACCGTATTTGAATCTCTGGGACTCGTTGCCGTTCTTGCGGCGCTTATTGCGGCTTTGGCGGTATTCAAAATTTCCAGACATTGCGATGAAACAAAAGGCGATGAAACGGCCGGACCGGATGATTATCCCGTGAAAATTTTTATCAATACGGTTCTTTGGACAGCGGGAACGGCGGCGTTTGTGTTCGGGGTGTTGTTTGTGTTTTGCTTAACAATTGCTCCCCTTGCCGTTTTGCTGTAATATTCCAACCATCATTTAAAACCACGGCCGAAGCGCCGTGGTTTTTTTAAATCTATTTTCTAATCTCTATTTTCAATTCTCTTTTGTACCCTCCTTAAAATCGGCATCGCGGACATTGTCATCTTTCTTTTCATCTTCCTTTGCCTCGCCGGAGCCGGCGGCGGAGGCGGGGGGCGTTTCGGCTTTCGCCATGGCGTCGCCGACTTTCATGAGTTCCTCGGAGAGTTCATCAACCGCTTTTTTTATAGCATCTTTATCGGTACTGTCTTTCAACCCCTTAAGCGCGGACATCTTTCCTTCCACTGATGTTTTTATATCGGCCGAAACTTTGTCCCCCGCGTCTTTGAGGGCTTTCTCCGCGGTATAAGCCAACGTTTCCGCATGATTTTTGAGTTCAATCAATTCTTGTTTCTGCCTGTCGGCTTCCGCGAATATTTCGGCATCTTTTTTCATTTTTTCAATATCTTCCTTGGAAATGCCGGATGAAGCCGTGATGCGGATGGATTGTTCTTTGCCGGTCATTTTCTCCCTCGCTTTGACGGAAAGGATTCCGTTTACGTCAATATCAAACGTCACTTCCACCTGCGGCATGCCGCGATGCGCCGGAGGAATGCCGTCCAAAATAAATCTTCCGAGCGATTTGTTATCCGCGACCATCGGACGCTCGCCTTGCACGATATGAATTTCAACGGATGTTTGATTGTCGGCGGCGGTTGAAAAGATTTGCGATTTTGATGCCGGAATGGTGGTGTTTCTTTCAATGAGTTTCGTGGCAACACCCCCGAGCGTTTCAATACCGAGCGAGAGCGGAATAACGTCAAGCAAGAGCACGTCTTTCACCTCGCCCTGCATGATTCCGCCTTGAATGGAAGCGCCGATAGCGACCACTTCGTCGGGATTGATGGTACGATTCGGTTCTTTGCCGAAATAATTTTTCACGGCGTTTATGATTGCCGGCATTCTCGTCTGTCCTCCGACCAGAATCACTTCGTCAATCTCCGAAAGTTTGAGGTGCGACGCTTCCATCGCGCGTTTAGTGATTTCAATGGAACGGTCAATGTATTTTTTCGCGAGTTCCTCCAGTTTTGCGCGCGACATTTTCATCAATAAATGGCGCGGACCTGATGCATCGCTCGTAATAAAGGGTATGTTGATTTCCGTTTCCACGGAGGTGGAAAGTTCATGTTTCGCTTTTTCCGCCGATTCTTTCAGGCGTTGAACGGCGAGAACGTCTTTCGTGATATCAATTCCCTGTTCTTTTTTGAATTCATCGCCGATCCACCGAATGATATCCTGATCAATATCTTCGCCGCCCATATGCACATCGCCATCGGTTGATTTCACCTCAATGACATCATCGCCGACCTCCAAAACGGAAATATCAAACGTACCGCCGCCGAAGTCGTACACGACAATCTTTTCATTTTTCTTTTTGTTGAAACCGTACGCGAGCGCGGCGGCGGTCGGCTCGTTGATGATGCGGCGAACATTAAAACCGGCAATTTCTCCCGCGTCTTTCGTCGCTTTTCTTTGAGAATCACTGAAGTATGCCGGGACAGTAATGACCGCTTCGTCTATTTTTTCGCCGAGTTTCGCTTCCGCATCTTGTTTCAATTTTTGCAAAACCATTGCGGAAATTTCCTGCGGACGATAAAATTTATCATTCATTTTGACCTTTACCCCCACTCCATCATCCGCCTTTTCAATGGCAAAAGCGACGATGCCTTTATCCTTTTGAACGCCCTCGTCGGTAAAACTGTGCCCTATGAGCCGCTTGATGCCGTGGAGCGTGTTTTGCGGGTTGGTAACGGCCTGACGCTTCGCTACGGCCCCCACGAGCCGTTCGCCGTTCTTTGCGATGGCGATAACGGAAGGCGTTGTGCGCGCACCCTCAATGTTTTCAACGATTTTCGCTTCGCCACCCTGCATAACGGCCATGGCGGAATTGGTGGTACCGAGATCTATCCCTATTATTTTTGACATAAATGTATATTGTTTAATTCTTAAATTTTTATATTTTTTGTTAAAATAATTTCTAATATCCAATTCCTAATTTCTAATAAAATGTCTAAATTTTTAATGTCTAAAATGTTTTTAGGCATTAGGATTTTTATTAGAAATTAGATATTAGGAATTGGAAATTTTACGAGAGTTTTTCTTTTTAATACTTTCTATATTTCTTACTGGACTTTTAATTCCACTTTTTATTTTTTCTTTCTTCTCGGGCGGCGCTTTTGTTTTCGGGGGGCCGTCTTCTTCTTCATAGTGTTCTTCACGCCGCGTCATTCCCATGACCAGTTCGTCGTTCACATACGCCCGCATCGCCGAACAAAGAATGGCTTTGAGCGTCATTCCTTCCTGCTTGGCTTTTTCCAGCGCCGCATCTTTAAGATTCGGGTCGCTCTTGAAAACGATTTGAATTTCCTCGTGATGAAAAACGTATTTTTTTACCATAAAATTATAATATAAAAGCGATATGGCGATATCTTTTAATATAGCTTAGAACTATATTATAGCTATATGCAAAAAGAAGTCAAGGACTTTTGTATTTTTTGCGGACAAACAAAAAAAACACCCAAAAAATGAGGGTGTTTTTAGAATCGCTATGCAAGCTTTGTTTCCAAAACCGCGACCCTTCCCTCAAGTTCGTTAAACTCACTTCGCGGAACGGTTTCGTCCAAACTTTCCAACGTTCCCATTTGTTTTCGTTCAAGAGATTCCAATCGTCGGTTTGTTTCTTTTTGTTCAACACGAACATCGGTCATGTCTTCATGCGCCTCGTTAAACCCATTATTCATTTCTTCATGAAGTTCATCAAATTGTCGTTGCATGCGACCGAAACCGTCAGCCATAAGTCGTGCCAACATCTCCGCATCGGTTTCTTTTTTATTTGAGTCAGCCATTGGCTTCATTATATTACTTTATTAAACGTGAAGCAAATCTCTGTATCGCCAATAAAAAGCGGAACACAGAGTGCTCCGCTTTATCATATAACCGCGTCTTAACGCATAAGAGCGTAAAGTTTGGAGAGGAAAATTCCCGCGTCTTGTTCGTTTAAGCCGAATCTGGAAACAATAAGGAAGAGGGCTTTTAATTTCTTTTCTTCGCTATCTGTCGTCTTACCTTCGTCCAGTTCATAATTGAACCAAAATCCGGCGATACACCGAGCTAAATCTCCGCTTCGGGTTTCAAACCAATCGTTTTCGTCAAAAACGCATGGCTCTTGATTCTTTGCGGTTTTTAGTTTTTCCGCAAATTCCGTTTCGCCCTTTGAAATTGCTTCTGCGATTATTTCGGTGCATAACAACTCAAAATCGGATTCAACATCAAATGGCTTTCCTTTCTCTTGTTGTCGTCCGCACATCGACACAAGCATCTCGCGTGCCAACGGTTGAATCTTGACGCAAAGAGTATCAATAAGTTTGTTCCTTTTTTCAATATCTTTTTCCGTGTACGTTGGCCAATCAGGCACATAATCTTGCTTCATATTTTTTCTCCCATCTCTGTTTTTACAAGAACCTCTCTTGCTGTACGAAAGTTTATCACAAAACATTTAGTTTGTCAATATTTTTTATTTTCGCAAGTGACGCTTTCATTTATTATATTTTTAAAATTTGTTAAGTATTTCAACATGCGCTCTGTCAATCATTTTTCGCGCCTTTATAAAGTTGTATTCGCTTTCGCTCAAACTTCGTTCCAAATCATCTATTTCCCGTTCAAAAAAGTTTATTTTTCGTAAAAAGACAGCTTTTTTCTCCATATGATATTTTTCTTCAAAATCGGGATCGTCCCAATCCACAATAGCCGGATCAGCATCAACCAAATAAATATCCGGTTTTTCATCCTCCTCGGTTTTTCCATATATAAATTGGCCGTTTCGGAGATCGTGCCACGCTTTGCCATTTCTTTGATATGAATCAATAAAGGCACTGATGGCTTTTGCATAAATATCATCAATCTTAGCAACGATTTCTTTACCCCAATCGTTTATTTTGTCCAACCCTTCGCCGTTGATGCGTTCAGTTACGCCAAAAAGGGCTGGGTCTTTCGGAGAAGAGAGGCTGTCTCCAATAAGATAGTCGGTCTTTGCCATGCGAATGCCGAGCGAGTTGATGATTTCTTTAAATTGATTTGCTCTGTCTCTCAAATATTTTTCTTTCTCCGAATAGTCCATTCCTTTGGAATTTCTGTCATCTATACCGCCCACGAAAGATTTCCGAATAACAATGTTCTGATCATCAAAAGAATCGTAAAGCGTAGAAGACCCTCTCGGGAATTTTGAATAATCAAGCTTCGTAAACAGGCGTGGCGAATTACTTTTTTCAACATTTCCGTTTCCAACAATTTTTTCCATAATTCTTTAATCGGTAATCATTAATCTTTAATCGTACCTACTTTAACCTTCGGCGACCTTATCAAACTGCCATTCAATGTGTACCCTTTCTGCACCACTTCCAAAATTTTGTGTTCGTCCTCTTTTTCCACGGGAATGCTTTCTACGCTCGTGTGAATGTTCGGGTCAAATATTTCGCCCTCGGGATTCAATTGTTTCAAACCATTCTGTTCAAGCGCTCCCAAAAGCTGGCTGTAAATATATTCCACGCCCCTGCGCCAATTTTCGTCCGCTTTTTGCCATGATTCTTTGTTGGCAAACGCCATATCAAAACTGTCCACTGCCGCGAGAACATCCAGCATTAGGTCTTTATTCGCGCCTTTCGCAAATTCAGCGCGGGATTTTTCTTCTTCTCTCCGCGCGTTTATGAAATCGGCCTTCGCCCTCTGCCAGCCGGTCAAGTATTCATCGCGTTCTTTTCTCGCCGCTTTCAATTCCTCCTTGAGTTTTTTTATTTTCGCAAGCGGAGTTTCTTCATCATTATCTTCTTCGGGTTCAAAGACGACGTCATCCGCCGTTTCCTCGGTATTTTCTTTTTTGTTTTCTTCGTCGGTCATATTTTTAATTTTTTATTTCATTTTCAATTTTTGTGCGAATCATAACCGACATTGTCCCGATCTGTGGAACCTCTTTCAGCATGCCCTCCAGCAATTTCCTCGCTTTCTCAAATTTTTCGGGTGGCATTTTTTCCTCAATTTGTTCCATGTATGTAAAAACGGAATATACTCTTCTCCACAAAATATATTCATTCTCCCGTGATGCCCGGTCTTTCTCCCGCGCTTCATATTCGCCTTGTTCAATCCAATGAAACATCATGGGGTCAACATCAATGATATAGGGATGCTTCTCGGTTTTTCCGTATTTGGCTCCATATACGATTTGCGAATTTTTGAAATCGCTCCAAAATATTCCGACGCTTGAATATGAATCCTTCAATTGGGAAAACACTCCGACATACATGGCGTCAAGCTCATCTTTCATTTCTTCTGAAATATGCGGCATGGCTTCCAAATCTTCGCCGACAATACGGTCCGAAACAGCAAAAATTTCGGGTTCTTGCGATTTCGGGTCTTCGCCGATGGCGTAACTCGTTTCGGTAATTTTCAATCCGTACTGTTTTCCCATTTTTTGAAACTCCAGCGCATTTTTTATCAGAAGCTCCGCTCTTTTTTTTCTCACCATCTTCTTTTTTTCTTCGGGGGTGCCGTTTACATATTCGGGCAAATCCGCCAATTCAAATTCTACCTGGGTGGCAAACCCCTTCGGCATAAAGCATTGACGGGCAATAAGTTCGGGATGCTCGGGCACATCGTAAAAAACGGAGTGTTCGCTTTTTATGCTCTCGGATATTTTCAGACCCGGAAAAAATGCCGGTGGAAATTTCGCTTCTTTTTCTTCGTCCGCATTTTTGTTTTTTTTGTTTTCCATACTCTTTTTTTATTGTTCTCTTTTTTTTACGTCATCAAAAACGGAAGAATATTTTTCTTTCGCGCCGCGATTGTTCCAATCCGGTTCCGGAATATCTTTCATGATGTCTTTCAAGACATTCCTCGCCTTTTTGAAATTCAAGGAGATTGTTTTTGATTCCGCGCCCTTCATATGAATAAAAACCCTTTCCATTTCATCCCAAAAATGCCATTCTCTGTATTCCGACGGATGTTCTTTCGCGGTTTTTTCGTATTCGGGAAGTTTCGGATCAGACCACAGCATCATCATGGGGTCTACATCAACGATATAGGGGTGCTCTTCTTTTTTCCCGTATTTCGTTCCCAGCATCACTTGAAGATTTTTAAAGTCCTTCCAGAATAATTTATTTTCCCGATATGAATCCCTGAGATGCGAAAAAATTCCGGCGTACATTTCGTCAAATTCTTCTTCTTTTTCTCTCGGAATAATCGCCATATCGCGCAAGGTCATTGTTCCCGATATGCGATCCGTGAGCGCGAAAATTTCCGGCTGTTTTGAGTCCGGGCCGTTTCCAATGACATATTTGGTTTCCGCAATTCTTATTCCATATCGTTCCGCCATTTTTTGAAATGCCGTTGCATTTTCAATCAACCGCTCCACCCTTTTCTTGTTTGCGATTTCCTCCTTTTTTTCCGAATCGCCGTTCTCATATTCGGGCGATTGCGCCAATTCACCATATATCTGTTTTTCTAATTCCTTCGGAGTACGGCACTTGCGCACGATAAGTTCGGGGTGCTCGGATGAATCATAAAAAATGGAATTTTCGCCCGTAATGGAAAGAGATTTTACGAATCCGTCAAAAGGAATGTTATTATCAAACATTTTATTTTTTATTTCTTCTCTTAACCTTTGGCTGTTTTTTTCTGTCGGAATCGACGTTTTGGCTATGATTTGCGAAAGAACCGCGCGCGCTTTTTCTAATTTTTTCTTTTCGCCCGCAAGTTTTGTCTCAACCCCCGTCATTTCTCCGAAAAGCCGATGTGCTTCTTTCCAAAAAAAGGATTCTTTTTTGTCCGGTGCCATGTTTTCTAAGTTTGTCATAATCGGACCCACATCAACAACATAGGCTTGCGCTTCTTTCTCGTTCGGCGCGGTGCCGTACAGTATCTGCTTATTGCTGTAATCTCCCCAATAATATCCGTTTTCTTTATACGAATCGCGGAGACTTGAAAACATTCCAGAAAATATCATATCCAGCTTTTCTGCCGCGGTTTCGTCAATATCGCGCATTTCTTCAATATTTTCCCCATCAATACGCTCGGTCGCGGACATAAGCATTGGCTTCTCATCTTTCGGAATATTTGTCTTGTATTTCGGATCACTTCCGAAAAAATAACCCGTCTTTGCTGTTTTTATGCCGTATCGTTCAGTAAAATTTTGAAATATTTTTACTTGTTTCCGCCAATGTTCAACATCTTTTTTTGCGGTCAATTTTCCATTCTCTTTTTTTATCGCAAGCGCTTTAATTGTTCGCACAATCGCATCGGGATATTTCGGCAAGCTGAAAAATTCCGAAGCGCCTCCTATCATATCCGAATATTCCCATTTTTTAAATGGCGCCTTATCCGGTTTTTGTTCGTATTTTTCAAATGAGTCGATATGAGTTCTTTTATGTGTTTGGGATTTCCATTTTTGCTTTTTCAAGCGCTTCCCGCGCCCTTGTAAATGTAAAACCTTTTTCGTTCACCTTTCTTTCCATATCGCTCATCTCCGTCCGCAACCAATTCATTTTTCTCCAAAAGAGCTCCTTCTTTCCTTTTACCTTAAGTTCTTTTTGCAATTCTTGATTATCCCATTTGACAATATTCGGGTCAACATCCACCAAATAAATATCGGGTTTTTCATCTCTCTGCGCTTTCCCGAACACAAATTGCTCGTTCTTCGGATCAAACCAAAAGTAGAAATTTTTCAAATATGACTCCGTAAAACAAGCAATGAGCTTTGCATACAGGTCGTCAACTTTTTCCGCCGTTTCTTTATCCAAAACAGCCATTTTCTCCAAGTTCTCGCCTTCTATGCGCTCGGTTACTCCAAAAATCGCCGGTCTGTTTTCTTCCGGATCTGTTCCGATGACATAATCGGTTTTTGCCATGCGAATGCCGTATTCCCCGACAATTTTCTTGAATTCGTTTACTTGCTCTTGGAGATATTCCGCTCTTTCATGAATATCCATTTTCTCCGATCCTTCGCCGTGCACATTCACAAAAGATTTTCGGATAACCGTATCTTCGTCGGGAATGTGATAGAATTTTGATTTGTTTCCTTTGAAGTCCGACCCCTCTCTCAATACCGCAAATGGATAATCCGGTTTTTCCGCGAAGTTTCTCTTATTGTTTGTTTTGTCGTTTTCCATATGCGTCTATTGTAGCAAAAAAAGCGCCCCGATGTAAATCGGGACGCTTTTGAAATATTTTATGAATCGGCATGATGCTTGCGTCGATTCTTTATGATTTCAGGCATTTTTCTTTTCAGGCGTTCAATCTTTTTTCGCGTTTTAAAAAATACGGTGGTGTTTTCCGTTACTTTCTTTTCCAAATCATTGAGTTCGCGCGCAATCTGCAATATACGGACCAAAAACCATGTTTCTCTTTTTAATCCGAATCGCCGTTCAAGTTCGCCGTCATTCCATTTGAACACATTCGGGTCAACATCCACCAGATATATATCCGGTTTTTTATCTCCACGCGCTTTTCCGAACATGAATTGTTCGTTCGTCGGGTCAAACCAGAAATAGCCGTTTTTGAAATATGAGACGACGAAATCGGCGATGATTTTTTCATAAAGATTGTCAATCTTATCGGCCGTTTCCTTGCTCAGAAAATGCAGATTCTCCAAACTTTCTCCGTTTATCACTTCGGTCACGCAATAAATGGAAGGATTTCCCAGCACTGAATCGGCGCCGATAACGTAGTCGGTCTTTGCCGCGCGGACCGGGTATTTTTCAATAATCTTTTTAAATTCGTCTATTTTGCCTTTGAGGTATTCCGCTTGGGCTTTCGTACTCAATGCTTGCGACGTTTCTCCGACGGCGCGAATAAAAGAATTTCGCACGATGATATTGGGCATGCCGGGAACGCGAAAGAACTTGGATTTGTTTCCCGCGATATCCGTTTCTCGCAATGCAACAAAAGGATATCCTTCTTTTTTCGTTTCTTTTCCGCCGTTATCAGGTTCAAAATTTTTCATACGCAAACGCATTTTCAAAGATA
>Ga0172379_10011029_pt1 | contig 10847 bp, 8 predicted proteins | sample GrowelOW334metaG_FD_119756 | JGI IMG/M metagenome (GOLD analysis project Ga0172379, IMG submission 119756) | Groundwater microbial communities from an aquifer near a municipal landfill in Southern Ontario, Canada - Groundwater well OW334 metaG | ecosystem: Environmental > Aquatic > Deep... | reverse complement strand
TATACCAATTTCACCACGTCGGCAATTTGTTAAAAGAGCTCTATATTATAGCAATAAAAAACTCCTGTGGCCGCTGAGGGACTCGAACCCCCGACCACCCCGATGTAAACGGGATGCTCTACCAACTGAGCTAAGCAGCCAATTGACATATTTTACCAGTAAACGGGAAATCTAATAAGATTAAAACTCATTTCAAAACCTGAAAACGAAAGAATAGATTACTAGCCAGAATATTATGAGCTGGGGAGCGTAATCAGCTCGGACCTAAGATCCTTGGTCACTCCTGATCTCGAACTCCAGCTTCGCATTCTTAAAGAACATATGGGCATTGAATCTTTTACTACTTTCCATAGATCTAATGTGTATTTTACTTCATAACCCTCTGTCTATACAAGGTTGTTATTGTATCTTTCTGTCATTTTCTACTCTCGTGCTTCTTGATTCCGATTTATTGTATAATACGACTACTGTAATTAAAGATTATTCTTAATTATAGGGAATTGCTTTACTGTCCGAAAGTAATTAATTTCAACTATGAACGAGAAAAGTAAGCCTAAAGATAAAAAGTCATCTAAAACCGTTGTTTTCGGCACCTCACCGGTGAGTTCACGCGGTCAGCTCGTTATTCCAGCCAAACTGAGAAAAGCCCAGAACATTCAACCCGGAGACACCCTGGTCTTTACTGGTGTTCCCGGATCCACTTACTTCACTGTTTTAAACGCCAATGCCTTTGAGGGCTTTACCAAAGACCTACACAACCTCCTCGGGACCGATCTTGATAAGAAAAAGGATAAGTAGTTTATTTGAGCAAATAGCGAAAAACTAAATCGACTAAAATTGTCGCAATTGCTACTCCCACACTCACTTTCACTGTTAGAGTATTAACCTTCATTTTCAAATCAGTTACATCAGCTTGCAGGTGATAGAGATGGTTTTCTTTGATTTCCACCAACTCCTTGTTGATATAACCCAATCCACCGTCCACTCGTTCCTCGAGTTTGGCAATTCTTTCTCCCATGTTTGTGTCAGTGGATTGGTTATTGTTCATAGTGTTTAGAATGGTAATTTGTCGACAAGGCCGGTTTGATCCTCAGTTCCAAGCAAATCTCTCAAAAGCTTTCCTACTGCATTTAAGCCAGCCACTCCTCCAGCTAGTAAAAACGGTAATACCAGAGTGTTGAGAAAATTACTCCAGTTACTCAGCATTTCCGGTCGGGCATTAATAAGTACCATCGATCCGGTAAACAAAAAGGCTGACACAAACACTCGCAGAAACCTCCAAGCGACTTTCTTCCATTCGGGATATATGTTATCCATTGTTCTCACCTCCTTTTTTGGTTACTAAATTTGTAATGTATTGAATGGTCAACTTAAGAATTAACTGGGGAGTCGGTGTTATGACTCCTTTTTGACAGGCCTCAAGCTGGCTCTTGTTCTGTTGAGCATCCAGTAAAGCTCGTCCTTTGGCTTTATTGGCTTCATCCAGTTCCCCCTCAAGCACCCCGACTCTAGCCTGAGCCAAGGGTAGGGCATCTGAGCCGTTTTTGACCTGCTTATTTAGTGCGTCAACCAGGGATTTATAGTATTTTTCCTTCTCTAGCAGATCGCCTTCGAGTCTGCTTACTTGCTCGGTTCGGTTCTCAATCTCTTTGTTGGCATTATCAAGCAAACCCTGTTTATCATTTAGCTTGTTAGATAGGTCAGTTTCACGACTTTTATACCCTGCCAAGATGCTCTTAATTTTGTCGGTAGGGGTAGTGTTGGGGTCGTCAGTTATCTCTAAAATCTTGAGGGTATCTGCCCATTTGGTCGCTGAAGCAACGATCTGCTCATACTTTGTACGCCATTCTGGAGTGTTAGGAATTAAACAGCCAACTGCCACATCCACCTGAGCCGGTTTGCCATCAAACCAACACCAGGCATAGATGAGTTTTTGAGGAGTAACGCCCCAGCTGGTAATTCTTTTGGTGGCTCCGTCCCAAGGATCCTGAATCAGAAAATCGTCACCATCATAGCCGATAGCTAATATCCAGTGTTCATCAAGAGCTGAAGTGGCTGGAATCGTGTCGATTTGTAAAAAGACGGGATAACCGCCATCAATGGCTTTTCTAATCTGGTCCATTTGGGCTTGAGTTAACGCTCCGGCATTGGACCACTGTCCGGAATACTTCAGACCAAACAATCGAGCAAACACGCTCCAGACGAATTTATTTCCGTCCTGGTATCCAGCATTGTTGGTTAGCTTCTCATTTAAGGTGAGCGGTGTTTCTTGGAAGCCGTAATAATTGGCCACCATCGTGGCATCATTCTCCAGGCAGCCATATAAGCCGATTGTGCCCCTGGTTCCCAGCGGACTCGTTTTCCAGCGGCCATCGTTCTGACAAAAAGTGATTGGTAGAGTTAGTTGTTTCATTTGTAAATTAACCTCCTTATAGTGTCGCCACTATTTTGTTGACCACCCTGGAATAGTTGCCCCATGGTCGAATTAGTATTAGGTCCAGGTTGAAGAGGAATTAATGTTTGATCAGTTCCGGCATTTTGTGGCACACCGCCCGGAAGCGTTGTTTTCAGGAGTCGCTGCAAATCTGCAGCGTCAAAAGTGATGCTGCTTTGGAATGAGGCCGCTTCCTTGGGGTCATCTTTCATTAGGAGTGGAACTACCTGGGGAATGAGTTTCTCGGCCTCCTGGTTCCATTTGAGTGCCATCTGTTGGGCTTGCTGAAGCTGACCCTGTTCTATCAGTCGTTTCATTTGTAGCCGTGTGGTGTTGTAGCCAACTTCGGCTTCATACTTTACATCCCAAGCTATTTGTTGTTTTTGCCCACCCTGGAGGCGATAGAGGCGCTGAGTGGTTAAATTGATAATGTCGGCCGGATTCATTACTTGCCTAGAAAAACTTCCGGCAAGTCCAGAAATGGCATGGGTCAGCTTCATCGGGCTTATACCAAGAGCTCGGCCAATCGTAACGGCTATTTGGGGTGTCTTTTCATCGTATTGTTCAGTTGGAGTTACTTTGTCTAAGCGCTGAGGCACAATGGGAAATCCGGTGAAAAGATTAGTGTTTGTCGCCAGTTCCAACGGCACTTTTAAGGCTGGAGGCAGGGCGCTACCAAGAAAGGATTGGGCTGATAATTCTCCATCTCTGGTAAAGGAGACCGGTGACAATTGACTCATCCACTCGAGTCCCAGTTTGAAGAGGTTGGTTGGTTCTTGTTTTCGGACATATTCTAAGGCATACATTAACGGGTTGAAGAAAATTGTGCCCATATCACCTTTAGGGATCTGCACTACTTTCGGCACCCGATTGCCTTGGCTATCCTGACCTTCACCCACAATCACAATAAAATAGGTATCTTTTGCCCATTGGGGAATATCATCCCAGAGATCTTCATGATTCATGACGTTATAAAAATAGGTAGCTACACCAGGCAGGACTGTCAAAGCCAAAGCTCGCACTGTCGTTCTGAATGGATTTTCTTTCATCACCTTGCCAATAGTTAGAAGTCCTTGCCAGCGTGCATTTACAAACGGAATCCACATATTTATGAGTCGTCCTTCAATTCCAGCCTTTGCAAAATCAACCGTTACATTTCGTGCTTCATAAGCTGCTTCAAGTGGAGTAGCTCCCTGAGCAATTCCTTTCTTATAAACTCCAAGTCGAGGAGCCAGTTCGATTGCTTCTGAGAAGGTGCTGATGAGCTGAAAGGGATTGACGACAATTTTTGCTCGATTCATCCACTCAGGGGTGAAAAGTTGTTCAGAAGCTACCGCCAGTCCTTTGGACGATTCGATATATCCTCCATAGCCACCTTTGTTGGTCATAAATTCGTCGTAGGCTTTGGAATCAAACTTAAAGGCTGCCTTCAGACCATCTTTGAATCCTGACAACCAGTTGGCTGGGTTAAATCCCCATTTGGAAACAATCGAGGCGGTTTGGTAATCCCGGATGGCGTTTGAAAGAGTAAACGGAAAATAGAGTGACGTGGTTCCGGCTTTGAAAGCTTTTGATGACGCCAAGATCATTTTGCCCATCAGTCCAGTTTCGGCCGGAGATAAAGCGTGCATGGCTTCCGAGAGATCTTTGGGAACTGCCCATTTAGTGACTTTCCCATCAATAAAGACACTGATTGCATCCCACTCTGGAGGCGGTCGTAAGCCATCTGGTAAAAACTTTATAAATTCTTTGGCGGCATCCGGGTGACTATTCCGAAGATCAATCAATTTTTGAGCCACTTTATTGCGTTCCACCAAACTGACTGCTTTCGTCAGATTGTCGATAATCGACATAAAAGGATCACGGATTATTTTCTCCGTTCCTTCTAGAGATTTGATCACCCCTTGTTTACTAACCGAGAAAGTCTCACCCCCAACGGCCATTTGATCTGCCTGCTCCATTGACGGCATATACTCGAGAACATGGAACGGCATCCATCGTTTATTGTTCTCAACAATTGAGGTGAAGGCTTCTTTACCCAAAATTCCGGCATCTTTCATAGGTTGGAGGATTGATTTAATGGACCAGTTTTGGATTCCCTGGCCAACCTGTTCGAACGCTTTGAAGGCTTTGTCACCAACTTTATCTTTTAGTTCTATTAGTGCTTGTTCTGCAGTTTGTTGGGTGACTCCGTTAGGGTTATCAAATCCTCGCTCAGCACGTTCAATGGCACGTTCGGACAAAACAAAGCGAGTAAAGTCGGCTCGAAGCTTTCGGACCGGCTGTAGGATGTTATATAAATCTTTGAAGGTACCTTCAACAATTCCAAAGCGTCCGGCATACATTCTGGCTGCCACATAAGGACTGGAATCAATATTGATCGGTTGCCCCTGAAGCTTGGTGATTTGATCCTCAAAATTCTTTATCGGAGCAAAGCGGTCAGTAAACATGCGCGGGAAAGTTTGAATAGCATTTTTAATATTTCCAAGAATTGATGTTGCCGTTGAGATCTTGCCAACCATTTTATCGATCTCATCCAGTGCGCTTCCTTCCGGCGAAGGCGGAGCGTCGTTTAAAGAGATTTCTTGAGGCGGACGAGGTGGTTTGCCAGGAGGTGGTTCTCTTAGTTGGTCTGCTCGCGGAGTCGAAGGCGCTATCACTTTACCTTGTAACCTGTCTTGAAAAGTTTGCGATTGTAAAATATCACCAATACTCGGTATTTTCTCAGCATCAGCCAGTTGTTTTTCTTCCGGAGTCATATATTTATCCCGAATCTCGGCTGCTTTGGCTGCTTGTTGTTCTTGAGGTTTAAGTTGTGCCGAAGCTTCGGCAGTTTGTTCACTAGTAGGAAGTTGTGTTGTTTCGGATACTGTAGGCTTTGAAGGGGTAACTGGGATCTTATTTTCCATGGCGACTGACACCAAGTCGGCATCAGTCAGTTCCGCCACTTTTCCAAGTCTGGTTTTTGCTTCTTCACCACCCAAGGCGGTCACAATCTCGTTTCTCTGGACATCGTTTAGTGTCGCCCGAACTGAGAGACCGGCCGGTAAACTACGAACAGCTTTGACAATGGCAGAACGTTTATCTGGGACATCTTTCCAGAGTTGGTAATATAAATCCTGGAATTCTTGGGCAAATGTTTTCCCGGTATATCCTTCCGGATTACTTATCTTGGCCAAAAACTCATAGGCTCTGTTGGCAGTATTCCAAGCTTGATTAAATACTCCCATTTCTTGTGGTGTTTGATTGGCCTGAGCTGGGAAGCGCTTAGTAATATCAACCACCTTATTCTTCCAGGCTTGTTTCATCTCCTGAGCAGTAGCTTTGTCACTAATGCCCAGATACTCCATGGCTTCAGCCTTTGTTATTTTGAGCTGCTCACTAGCCGCTTTTTCTATTCGATTTTCTATTTCTGATCCATTGGGTAAAAACTTAGCCACCGCAAAGTTCAATGAGTGCAATCCCATCATGGCTGCGGTATCTTTGAGTGCATCACCATTTGACTCTCCTTTTAAGAGGGAGGTGACATAAGTGGCTGGACCGATAATGGCTGATGATTTGAGAAATGAAGTTTTCATTCCGGCAATTGAGAAGGCTCCACCGAGAGCAAAATCACCTACAAAATCTTTTGCTCGCGCTGCAGCATCCTTTTGCGCTTCATCTTTTTGAATTTGAGTAAGCCCAGCAAAAGTCAGTCCGGTTGATAACACATTGAAAGTTCTAGGGGCGACAGTCGCTACCCGCGCCAGAAGTGGTACCCCGCGCAGAGCTCCTTGGACCAATTCACCACCAACTAAAAATGTTCCAATAGTGCCCAGGACATTAAACTCAACTTCAGTCATATCACCAGCTTGTTTTTCAATGTCATTGGCGTACTTTATTTCCGGTTTCCACCAACCAAATGACAACGCTTCACCGAGTCCATTACCAGCTCCCTTTAGAGCTCCGAAAGTTGCACTGGGTAGTCTCTCCAAAACGTCAGTATCTCTGGCTCCAACTCCCAATGCTTGAGCGGCCGTTTCCAAATACAAATTCTTAAACGGTTTATAACTGCCACTCGTTGGCCCTGGGATAGCAGTGTCGTATTGGAGTGGTGCAATCACTTCATCAACTTTTTGTTGACTACCACGCACTAGATTAGAAAGACTCGTTTGAGCTTTACCAAAAATATCACCTACCGTCTGTTTGGTATTGGCAAAAGACGAGGTGATGTTTTTCTTCAGTTGTTCTAAAAAGTTGTCCATAATCTTTTCTAAACCCCAGGGGTAAAGAGCCTTCGTAAAAAGCCCGTGATTCCTGGTTGATTTTTTAACTGCCATTCTTCATCAATTACTTGTGAGGCGTTCTTACCTTTATCAGTAGTGACGTTTGCCAGATTTGTCTTTAATTGGTCAGCATTTAATCCAGTTTTCCAGGCAGCTCGAATTTCATTTCTAAGCTCACCTTCGTTTACTGTCGTCGTTTGATTCTTTTGAGAATCTGTTTGATAAGGCGTTGTTTGTCCAGATACTGGATCAAAAAATCCAGTAACGTTACCAAAGGCATCTTTGACCTGTTGTTTGGCATACGTACCACCCCCATCCCCAGTTTTCATGCGATCGGTTTGGGCGCTATAGAGTTTGAGTTCAAACTCTTTTTCCCAATGCGTTTCATCGGTTTGACTGGAAAGCTCAGTTGATCTGGTTTTGTTGTAGGAATCAACCAATCCACTAATAAGCTGTAGATCAGAACGCAAGTTGGTGAGCTTGCTTTGTTTGCCCTGAGTTTCGGTAGCGACTCTTTGTGTAATTTCACCTAAGGTGGCGTTGTAGGTTTGTGCTTTGGCGTTTCGTTCTTCAATCAAATTGCCGATTTTCGAATCAGCTATTTTTTGGACTTCACCAGTTTCACCGGTAATTGTTGCAGCAGAGTAGCCAGGATTTTTTCTGACTTTACTCACCGATTCATCTCGGACATTTTTCTCGCTGGCGATACTCGCATCCAATGCTGCAATTTCATCTTTAGTTTTACCCAATCCCGCCTTGCTATATTCCTCGTCATATCGACGGGTTGAATAGTCCTCAAGGTCTGTCGATAGCCCTTGGATCTGACCATAGGTATCTTGGAATTTGGAGTTGAGAGTGTTTAGGTCGAACCCCAAAACATTTCCCGATCCAACCGTACTTAATCCTGTACTCAAGTTGGATACAGTTTGTGGCTTACTTGGTTCATCACCTGCGGTATAAATATCTTTGCCCGCAGAATCTGTACCCCACCAGCGGAGAGCTTTGTTTTGTTCTGGTTGCCAATACCAACCGCCTAATTGTTTTGTTGCCATTATGTGTTCACCTCCTTTTGATTAACTTTTTTATTTCCTTGAGTTGAGATCCATGCTTGGTGGAATTCAGCGACTTTTGTATCAACATCCGGACCACCTTTTTTCTGGATCAACTTGATTCGGTGATCGTGATAGCGTTGCTTGAATGATTCCTCGTCCTCACCCTCGTTTTGGATAAGTGATAGATCTTCCGGTTCAAAATCAACGCCATAAAAGCCTTTGCGGACCGTAAAAATAATGTAGTCAAATTTAGCGTTTGATTTACCATTACCCATTTCTTTTACCGTGATATGGTCTTCACCTGTTTCCAGAAGAAGTAAGCCTTTGCAATCTTCTCGAGGCGTCAAATAGGCAGTGGTTTTTCGAGGATCACTGACTGCTTTATAGTGGTCAGAAAAATCAATTCGTTTTTGACCATTCTGGAGTTGGCTGTTACCTCGCTCGACCAGCATTACCTCTGCCGATTCAATTCCGGTATAAACCAACTGCTTACCTGGCTTGAGTGGGTGAGGAATCGCGAAGTTGCAGGTTCCTGTTTTATTGATATTTCCGGCCACATTCACCGCTTGCGTGCCACATTCCCGGACCTGGATGTAATCAAAATATCCAGAGCCTCCCCAAATTCTGTCAGCGGTCATGAGTCCTGCCGAAATCTTGGCGGCATTCAAGTCATTTACTTCAGCATCAGTTACTGCTAAATTCTGGATCTTCGCCGTGCTAATAGCGGCATCCATGATTTTCGAGTTACCGACGGCAAGTGTTGCAATCTGCGCCCATTCAACTGCTAGGTCTTGGATTTTCGCAGTGCTAATAGCCGCGTTCATAATTCGGGAATTACCCACCTCAAGTAGTCCGATTTTGCCGTTGGTGACTGATAGATCCTGAATCTTGGCATTGCTTATCGCAGCGTCCATGATTTTGCTATTGCCAACTTCCAGGTTACCAATCTTGGCCCATTTCACTGCCAAATCTTGAATGTGGGCAGTTAAAATAATCGCTTCAGCAATTTGGGCGGAGAGAGTAATCACTGATCCGCCTTTCCACACCTTAGCGGCAGTAATAGCGTCATCCTTGATTTTTTGAGTAGCTACAGCTGCCTCAGCTAACTTCTCCTCAGTTACCGACAAATCCATCAGTTTACTTTCATCGACTGCATCCGCTTTGATATTGACCGTACTTACGGAACTAGGAGCCAGCGCCGGTGAGTCAATACTGTTATGGGTATGAACTGGCACGACAGGAAAAGGAGTATCAGTGATCTCCTTATTACCAAACACTTTTTGTATTAAATCAGTCAGCATAGTTATAAAATTCCCATCGGTTCAAAATAGGTAATAATCGATTTAATGTCGGGAGTTTCATTTCCGGCCGGGTGAATGCTCAGTGCCACTTCATATTCTTCGCCCCGATCTGGTTCGTCTTCGTCACCACCGGTTTCGATGGTGAATATGGCTTTGGTTTTGCCTTCTTGATCGAAGGCTTCGGACCCATCTTCCATCGTGGCTTTCTGCCAATCAACTCGTTCGTTCACCTTATAAAACACCTCGATACTTGAATCTTTGGGTAGCGGTTTGGTGACTAGCTTTATGTGACGGAATCCTTTTTGAGTGAAGATTTCGTTGGCATCAAATACCAAACCTTCATACCTGCCTTCTGCTTTTTTGGTGATATCAATCGTGTCGACACCGAAGGTAGCGCCATCTTTCCAGGAGACGAAAAGTTGGTCGGTATACATAGTCAAAGCACCAATTGAGACATCAGCCAGTTTTCCGTGTGATGGCACATATTCCAGGTTAAGCGCATTGGGGTCGTTTTTACTCAGTCGACCGTATGAATAGACACCGCATTTATCCGAGCCATTAAGCCCAAATAGAGGCAGGCCATGCATATTGCAAACCGCTCCTGGATTAACCCAACCATTTTCTCCGGGGAATTTCTTAATTCGCATCAGCGTAGCCGTATCCCAAAAATAGAGCCCACCATAAACTCCGGCTTGGATGAGAAGATATTCGCCCTGAATCATGGCGTTGATACCGCGCTCGGCCACCACTCGGCGCTGAATCCAAGAGGGTTGAATTTTATCCCAAGTCCACAGCCAACCTTCTTCAACTTTGTCGCCTTTAGTGGAACCAAAAATCACCAGTTGGTCTTGTCCAAGTAAGCATTTATTGCGATGTCCTTTAGGGAGATCTAGCGCTGGGGAAGCGCCACTAGCAAAGGCTCCTTCATAGTCAACCATCGCCAGATCTTTGGAATCACAAATCAGCAAGACTCCCAAAGCTTCAGCCATCGTATGCCAGGCGGGATCGCCATTGAGAGATCCCCAATCATGTTCGACATCAGTCGCCCAAGCGCCAGAGAGTTTGATCCGGCTGACTTTAGTTTCAGTCGCCCAATAAAGATAAGGAATGTAATTATCCGAGCCATCATTATTTGTGTATTCAGCCGCTCCGGTTATTTTGCCATTGGCATCGTGGTAAACCAGGACCCAGGCCGCATCAACCGTGTCCTTACAATAAACATTCCCGGTGTCGCCAAAACCATAAAGTTTGCCGTTGGAGGCGGGTACGTAGAATAAGATCAAATCCGTTATTACTTCCAGACTTCCCAGATCTTCTTTTAGTGCCTGGTTACACTTGAGAGTATTTCCATCATCCCGAATGTTCAGGCCATAGCCAAATCGAAATGCCTCACGCACTCCTTGATAAGGGTCATCGGCAATCCCTCCTCGAAAACCTTGTATTTTATAAGCGTTTAATGACATAGTTTTTATTCCCATCGGGAGCTGCCAGCTTGTCCTTTGTAGACACTGGTTGGCTCCTCATCCTCCCGATCTTTAACTTGTTGCAGGATTGTATGGGCTTCCACCACTTCTTTTTGAGCGTCGGCCTGTTTGCCTGGTGTTTTGGTTAAACAAACAGAAAGCGCCAACTTTACAATTGGTTCATCCATTTCCTCAGGGGTAATTGGTTCGTCATCATCCTCAACCATTCGGACCGGACGTCGTTTGTAATAAATGTCGATGACTATTCCTTCACTAATGCCGGTCAGTTCACTTAAGTTGAGGTAATACTCGTCACCGATAATGGCCACCAC
>Ga0172379_10011028_pt1 | contig 10847 bp, 8 predicted proteins | sample GrowelOW334metaG_FD_119756 | JGI IMG/M metagenome (GOLD analysis project Ga0172379, IMG submission 119756) | Groundwater microbial communities from an aquifer near a municipal landfill in Southern Ontario, Canada - Groundwater well OW334 metaG | ecosystem: Environmental > Aquatic > Deep... | reverse complement strand
TTATTTTTAATTATCAAAGGGAGATCTTTAATGAAAAGTTCGCTTTCAAATTTCTTTTATCCAAAATCGGTTTGCGTTGTTGGCGCTTCTTCAAAAGAAAAAAGTATCGGTTATGAAATTCTACGGTCTATAAAGACTTTTAATTTTACGGGGGGAGTTTATCCCGTAAATCCAACCTCATCTGAAATACTCGGATATAAATGCTTCTCCGAAATTAATCAAATTGAAGAGACCATTAATCTAGCATTTGTTGTCGTTCCTAAAAAATTTGTCTTGGATTCTGTCTCAGAATTGATTTCCAAACAAGTAAAATCAATTGTAGTTATAACCGCGGGATACAGAGAAACCGGATCAATAGGTGAACAAGAAGAGAATGAGTTGCTTGAATTAGTAAGGAAAAACAACGTTCGTTTGGTAGGTCCAAATTGTATGGGAATAATAAATTCCGACAATCAAATAAAACTTAACGCGACATTTGTAGCAGAAAAACCGGAATACGAACCGGTTGGATTTTTATCACAAAGTGGTGCATTGGGCGCTGCGGTCATAAATTCCTTACGCGAAACCGATATCAAATTTGCTCATTTTATAAGTGTCGGAAACAAAGCAGACATCAACGAGATTGACTTACTCGAATTCTGGGAAAAAGATAAATCAATTCGTCTTTCAACATATTATCTCGAAAGTTTTGTTGATGGATTCAAATTTTTGGAACCGGTTATTTTAGGGAAAATTAAAAAGCCTGTAATAGTTTTGAAAGCAGGTAAATCAAAAGCCGGGATGAAAGCCGCATCATCGCACACTGGAGCTTTGGGAAGCGCTGATAGAGTGGTGAATGCTGCGCTGCGACAATTTGGAATTATTCACGTTGAAACTATTTCCGAAATGTTTAGTACTGCAAAAGGATTTCTTCACTTCCCTATTCCCAAAGGTAGGCGAATAGCTATTGTAACAAATGCCGGTGGTCCCGCAATTCTCGCGGTCGACGCTCTTGAAAAATCGGGGTTGGAGCTTGCTAAACTTTCTGAATCCACAATTCATAAGCTGTCGGAAATCGTTCCAAAGGAAGGTTCAAAATTAAATCCAATTGATTTACTTCCCGGTGGTTCTGCGGAAATATACCAATTAGTAAATGAAATTGTTTTAAAGGATAAAAATGTTGATGCTGTGATCTCAATATTTGTCGAACCTGTAATGGTTGAACCGCTTGGAGTAGTTGAAGCTGTAAATTCAATTAAATCGAAAAAACCGATTCTTCAAGTCGCGATGCCGTTGCCAGAATTTTGGAAAAATTATAAGCTGCATTCTGCACAGGCAAAACCGATATTCAGAAATCCGGAAGAACCAGCGATTGTTCTCTCAAATTTACTTTTTCATTCCGCGGGCAAACAAAAATTATCTTCACATAAAAATGAGTATCAATCACAATTAAAAAGTCTCAATTCAAAATCGATTAAAGGGATTAATTTTATCTCACAACAAGAAATTAATAAATTGGCGACCAGTTATAATCTACCGCTCATTAAAGAGTTCTCGATTCCCAACAATGAAATTGATCAATTTGCAATTAATAATTACCCGATCGTTGTGAAAGGAATTAACAAGAATGCCATTCATAAGTCCGATTTTGGAGCAGTGGAATTAGACATCAAAAGCAGCAATGAATTTAAAGCGGCAATAAAAAAAATCCGCGTGAGAATGAAATCATTCAATCTTATGCCTGAACATTTTCTTATTCAACCACACATCTTGTCGCGATTTGAATTATTGATTGGAGGATTTCGAGATTCTTCTTTTGGTCCAATGATCTCTTTCGGTCTTGGGGGAAAATATGTAAATTACTTCGAAGACTTTTCGTTAAGGTCTGCATTTATTACAAAGGATGAAATCGGCGAGATGATCCTCGAAACGAAAATTGGTAAAATAATTCAGGGCGTTCGTGGAGAAGTTGGAGTTGATTTAGATTTGCTGATTAAAATAATTTCACACGCAGCAAAAATGATTCGTGAAAATATAAATTTATTAGAGTTTGATATAAACCCAATAGTAGTTACTCAGCAGAATAAATTGATAATCGTGGACTTCAGGGCAAAATTAGGCTGATTCCTTTAATGAGAAGTGGACGCTAGCGGAAACTCGGAAGATGATAATGGAAAAGTGGCTCAGTCTTATTGGGTTGATTATTATTTTGTAGTTGTAATATGACCTCGATGACTTTCAATAATAACCCCGAGTCATATCCGCTAGATCAGAAACGAGACGGTTGATATCTGAAATAGAGTGATAGTTATAGAAGAATAAAAATCTGGGCAATATTTGCCTTTATAATATCATCGTAAAGATAAAATAGGAGAACAAAACATGGAAGTTAAAATTGAAGACAACAAACTCATCATCACCATCGAAATGCAGGAGCCTACACCAAGCGCGTCTGGTAAAACATTAGTCGTAGCAACTACGCATGGTAATACTCAAACGCAATGCATTGTGGACGGGAAACCTTTAGTAATTGGTGTGAACGCGTACATTAAAAAATGATCTCTGCCGCCCCAACAATTCTAATGGGGCGAGGGTTTTTTATCATCATTAGTGCATGGCGTTTACACATCATTTAGATTGGTTACCCTGTTACTACTTTTGCTTCAAAATTGTTCGATTTTGGCGGAATTTATGCTTGTTTCTTATTTGCACAATTAAATGCGTTTTCATTACAATAAGGCATAAAAAAAGCCTAAATCCGATTGAATTTAAGCTTTTTTAGAGTAGCGGGGGCAGGACTTGAACCTACAGCCTTCGGGTTATGAGCCCGACGAGCTACCAATTGCTCCACCCCGCGGTGTAATATTGTTTTTTCAAAATTGTGATGCAAATATACAGATAATTCGTCGGGGAAGCAAACCAATTAACTTAAAGTGAAAGCTTTTTAAGTTCCCTTTTTAAACTTTTATAGTGCGAGAGTATTTGAGCTACTTCATTCCAGAATTTTTTTGAATGATTTAGCTGTCTTAAATGGCACAACTCGTGAACAATTACGTAATCTATTACTTCTTTTCTGAATTTGAGAAGATTATAATTCAACGAAATGTTCCCACGACGCGAGCAGCTTCCCCAGCGAGTTTGTTGTCCGCGAACGGAAAACCGATTTACCAGGAAACCATGTTTTATGGATAGTTCACCGGCTCTTTCCGGTAAATACTTTTTTGCAACATGTCGTAAATATTTTTCATACAGTTCTTCTGCAGAATAAATATTTTTTTGAGGTACATTAAAAATCAGAACATCATTTTGAAAGCTCACTCTGTACTTCTCCAAAAACAAATCTTGTTGAATACGAAGAGATATTTCTTTTCCAAAGAGATAATGTTTCCTTGCAGAATGGAAGAGGTGAGCATGCTTCCCCACCCAGTCGAGTTTTCCCGATAAAAATCTTTCTCCTTCGGCAAATGAAATTCGGTGAGGGATTATCAACTCAAGTTGCTGCTGACTTATCCGCAGTTGCAAGTATTTTGCTTTTTTGCTAAAACGGTAGCGGTAAGTAAGTTCTTTTGAATTTACCTCAATGGTCTTTGAAAAGAATTCATCTGCCATCGTTATGATTTTTTATAAACCGTTTTTTCTTTTGAATCGAGCAATTGAATTCCAAGAGACTTCAAATCATCTCGAATTTTATCCGCAAGCGCAAAGTTCTTTTCCGCTTTTGCAGTAATGCGAAGTTGAATAAGTATCTCGATCAATTCATTTTCAAGTGAAGCAGTTTCATCTTTCTGCTCAAAACTTGCTATGGCAAAAACATCAACTGCCGTTCTCTGAATAAAACGAGTAACTTTTTCTAATAACGGTTTATCAAGTTGCGGGTATTCAACAAAGAGCCGGTTCACTTCCTTAATAAAATCAAAAATAACAGCAAGCGCTTTGGCTGAATTAAAATCATCATCCATCGCTTCTTCAAAATCGTTGTAGAATTTTTTACATGAAAAAGAAATTTTCTTCGCATGATCAACAGCCGATTTTTGTTTTTCTTTCAGAGTGAAAAGAAAATTCTCGATCTTTTCCAAACCTTTTTTTGAAGCGTCCAGCAGTTCCACGCTGTAATTAAGTGGTCCGGAGTAGTGCGTCTGTACGAAAAACAAGCGGATCACTTCTGCCGGATAACTTTTTACCACATCTCGTGCCGTAAAAAAATTACCGAGTGATTTAGACATTTTTTCATTATCAATATTTAAAAATCCAAAATGCAACCAGTAATTAACAAAATGTTTCCCGGTTGAAGCTTCGCTTTGCGCAATTTCATTTTCGTGATGCGGAAAAATCAAATCACTTCCGCCGGCATGAATATCAAACGTTTCGCCGAGATGCTTGCAACTCATTGCAGAGCACTCTATGTGCCAGCCGGGGCGTCCTTTGCCCCAAGGACTTTCCCATGCAGGTTCACCTTCTTTGGCTTTTTTCCAGAGAGAAAAATCGAGCGGATTTTGTTTCTCATCGTTTATTTCAACTCTCGCACCGCTTTCCAGGTCATCAACATTTTTTCCGCTTAGCTTTCCGTAGCTTGAAAATTTGGAAACATTATAAAATACATTTCCATCAACATTGTAGGCAAAATCTTTTTCTACCAATGATTTTATCATCGAAATAATTTCGTCAATGTGCGCGGTTGCTTTCGGATAAATAGTCGCCGGTTTTATGTTCAATTTTTTTAGATCTTCAAGAAAGGCATTAGCATAAGTTTCAGCAACAATGGAGTATTCCTTTTTCCCTTCAATCGCTTTCTTAATAATCTTATCGTCAATATCGGTAATATTCATTATATAAGTTACGTTGAAACCTTTATATTCAAGGTAGCGGCGGATGACATCGGCCATAATAAAAGAGCGTGCGTTGCCAATGTGAAAAAAATCGTACACCGTGGGTCCGCAAACATACATCTTCACTTCGTTTTGTTTAAGCGGGATGAACTCTTCTTTCTTTTTTGTTAAGGTGTTGTAAAGTTTCAGCATAAAGGTTTTTTCTAAAAATTTTTAATCTTTTGTGTTGAAAATATAAGAATTAATTCTTTCGCAATTTCAGCAAAAGATTTTGGAAATCATCGGGGAGTTCGGAATCGAAACTAATAAATTCATTTGTAGCGGGATGAATAAAGCCAAGCTTTTTCGCGTGCAGCGCCTGACGCGGCATAATTTCAAGAAGATTTTCCATTCTGCTTCTCAACTTTGGAAGTTGTGCACTAAAGGTTAATTTTCTGCCGCCGTAGGTTTCATCACCAAAGATCGGGTGTCCGGTGCCGGAGAGATGCACTCTAATTTGGTGCGTCCTTCCGGTCTTCAAATGAATTTTTAACAAAGAAGTAAATTCAAAATCTTCAATCACTTCATAGAGCGTAACCGCGGTTTTTCCTTCATCTTTGCTGATGGTAAATTTTTTCCTGTCGCTTTTACTTCTTGCAATATTATGATTGATCTCGCCTTCCTTTTCCTTAAAAATTCCCCAGGCTATCGCCCAATATTCTCTTTCAATTGAATGTTTGGCGAATTGCTTTGCAAGTTTGGCGTGGGTTATATCATCTTTGGCTACAACTAAAAGTCCACTCGTGTTTTTATCGATGCGGTGAACAATTCCAGGCCGGATAGGCTCGTTGACATCGCTTAATGTTTTTGTATGATGAAGCAGTGCGTTTACAAGTGTTCCCGTATAATTTGAAAACGCCGGATGAGCCACCATTCCCGCAGCTTTATTTACAATGAGGAAATAGTCATCCTCATAAATAATATTTAAAGGAATATCTTCAGGCTCGGCTTTTTCAGGTCTTGGTGAAATTGGAATGGTTACTTCTATCTGATCAGCCGGAACGACTTTATAATTTGCTTTAGTCGGTTTGCCGTTTACTAGAACAAGCTGAGCGTCAATCAGTTTTTGAATTCTTGTCCGTGTTGCATGTTCAAGTACATTGGTTAAAAAAAGATCGATTCGTTCTTTTTGTTTTCCGGCAGTAACCTCAATGCTGAATTTCTTCTCTGTTACCAGATTCGTCATGATTTATTTCTTTGTTTTCGAGAGTATTCTCAATGGGATCAGGGCTTTCTTCTCCTTGAAGAAGCTCTCCGGACACTTCAATATTCGAATCGGTCGAAGCGATTTCTTTATGTTCCTGCTGGTGTTGTTTGTAAAAGAAAAGGAGAATCAACACGCCGATAGAGACACACATATCGGCTACGTTAAAAATGGGCCAGCGGTCGTATGTTCTTCCAAAGATTTGAAAATCAAAAAAATCGAAATCAAAAAAATCAACAACTTTTCCATAAAAAATTGAAGAGTATTGGTAGAACACTCCGTAAAAGACTCGGTCGATAAGATTGCCCAACGCTCCGGCAAGGATCATCGACAGGGCAATCCGTAAACTGAAACTTTGTTTCCGTACCGAATAGAGATAGAGAAATAAACCGATGCTTGCAAGAATTGAAAAAAGTGAAAGCCAAAGTTTTGCATGATCGGTAACATCCACTCCGAATGCCATTCCCGGGTTTTCAACAAAGGTTAATTGAAAAAAATCACCGATAACAGGAATGCTTTGTCCGTAATACATCCCTTCGTGATGAAGATGCAAAAACGGAATGGAAAAACCTTTAACCCAAAATTTTGTTATCTGATCAACGAAAACCATAACAAACGTAACATAAAGAACTTTCACTCGCTCAACCTTTGTTCACTTAAAAATTACAAATATACTACTACTGATTTTTTATTTTCTTTTCTTGAAGCATTTTAATTTGAACACACTGTTGGCTATGTGGAACCGCCTCGAGTCTTGCCTTCGGAATAAGCGGACAAGTCGGGCATAAATGCTTTGGTTCTTCAATGCATTCCAGACACAAGCCGTAAGTCCCTGCATCAACTCTTTTAAGAGCGTCATCAAGATAACTTAAGAATTTATTTTCACGTTGATAATACAAAAAAGTTTTTTCGCGTTCCATCGCATCGGTTCCCTGCTCTGCCATATGAAGTGAGTACGGAGAATTTTCGTTGATGTATTCACCGGTTGTCGGATCTTTCATCTGCTCTTGAAGATTCTGAAGCTGTTCACGGATTTCTTTTTGTTTATCGAGAATAACTTTTCTAAAATGTTCTAAATCTTTTTTGTTGTATCCTTTAACTACTTTGTGTACCGGTTTTTTCTCTTCAATTATTTCATGAACTTTTTTCTGGGTCTTTACCGGTTGAATCTTTTCAACTTTTTTCTTCACTACTATTTTTTCCGTTTTCTTTGGTTTTGAAAGTTTTACGCTAACTTTTTTTTCTATTTTTTTAGGTTTCACTGCGCTTACCTTTTTTGCCGTAGTTTTTTTGGGGGCAACTACTAAAGCCTTTTTCGGAACTGCTTTTTTTGCAGCGGCTTTTTTTACCGGAGGTTTAGTTCCTGTTTGCTTTTTTACCGGAGCTTTTTTAGCGGCAGCTTTTGATGTTGTAGATTTTTTTACCATTGCATTATTCCTCTCGTTTATTCTAAAACCTTTTGAATAGTGATTGAAACCGAATGAGCGCCGATCTCCCAACTTTGAGAGAATCCTTCCTCACCAATTTCAAATGTGATTTCATTTGCTAACGTTTCGTTTGAAATGTACTGTTTAAATGTTTTGATTGCATTAACGAACTCATCAATAGCTTCCACACTAATAAGTATCCGGTCGGTAACTTCAAATCCGGCATCTTTGCGCATGTTTTGAATACGGTTAACAAACTCACGCGCAAATCCTTCCTGGATCAAATCGTCATTCAACAACGTATCGAGTGCAACGGTTACCCCTTCATCGCTTTCAACAGCCCAGCCGGTAATCTCAGAACTTACTATTTCCACATCCATTTTCTGAACTTCAAAAGTTTCTTCTCCTAAAGTTACAAAAACGGATTCTCCTTTTTCAAGCTTTCCTATTAAATCTTTATTAAATTCTCGAATCGCATTTGCAACCGGATTGACTTTTTTGCCGAATTTAGGTCCGAGTGTCTTGAAATTCGGTTTTGCAGATTTCGTAACAATATCCGCATCATCTTTTAATACGATCAATTCTTTCACATTTACTTCTTCAAGAATAACATCTCGCATCTGGTTCAACGAACCACGTTTTGAGGCATCAACAGCAACCATAATTTTTTGCAGCGGCTGCCGGACTTTCAAATTTAATTTTGCACGCATGGCACGCGTTAAATAAACGACTTTTTGAGCAAGTTCCATTTTTTCTTCAAGGGCTTTATCGGCAACTTTAACTTCCGGAAAGTTTGTTAAATGTACCGATTCAAACGGTTCTTCTTTAGTGTTTCCGTTAAGATTCTGATACAACTCTTCCGCAAAGAAAGGAGCAAACGGCGAGAGAAGTTTAGCGATAATTTTTAAACTTTCATACAGCGTTTGGTATGCGGCAATTTTATTTTGATTGTTTTCCGATTTCCAAAAACGTCTTCTATTTCTTCTTACGTACCAGTTTGAAAGATGGTCGATCGTAAATGAATAAATAAGCCGTGCAGCTTTTGTAACATCATACGCATCCATAAACTGCTGGTATTCTTTTACCACTGAATTTAATTTTGATATGATCCAGCGGTCAATTTCCGGACGTTCTTCATAAGGAATGAACGCTTCACTAAAATTGAACTTATCAATATTTGCATAGAGCGCAAAGAACGAATAAGTGTTTAATAACGTTCCGAAAAACTTTCTCTGCGTCTCGGCTAAATCATCTTCGCTAAATAATGTAGGGCGCCACGGCGGATTGTTTACCGTTAAATACCAGCGCGTTGCATCTGCACCATACTTATCAAAAAGAATAAATGGATCGACTGTGTTTCCTTTCGACTTGGACATTTTCTGTCCGTTCTTGTCCAGGATCAAATCATTTACAAGAACATTTTTATACGCAACTTTATCGAAAAGCATTGTAGAAATTGCATGCAATGTATAAAACCAGCCGCGTGTTTGATCTATTCCTTCGCAGATAAAATCTGCCGGGAAGTTTTTATCAAACCATTCTTGATTTTCAAACGGATAATGATATTGAGCAAAAGGCATAGAACCGCTATCGAACCAAACATCTATTAATTCGGGAGTTCGCTTGTAGATCTTTCCGTTACGTTCAAATTTAACGTCATCAACAAAAGGTTTATGAAGATCAATTTCTTCCGCTGGTAAATCTTTTACAAGAATTTTCTTTCCATCGCGTTCAACAAATCCTTCTTTCAATTCGGCGACAGAGCCAATCGCAAACATATCGCCGTCGTCGCTTAGCCACAGAGGAAGTGGGGTTCCCCAATAACGATCCCGCGAAAGGGACCAATCTTTATTTTCCTCAAGCCAGTTACCGAATCTTCCGGCACCAACTTCGGGTGGACACCAATTAATGGTTTTGTTAAGTTCGATCATCCGTTTTGCAATTTCGGTTGTGCGAATATACCAGCTATCGCGCGCATAATAGATCAACGGGTTGTCGCAGCGCCAGCAATGCGGATACGAGTGAAGATGGTCATTTCCGGCTTTGTATATCAGTCCGCGCTCTTTTAAATTTTTCACAACATCGGGATCAACACCTTTTTCTTCGTGCGTAGTGAACTTAAGCGATTTCACTAATCGTCCGGCAAAGTCGGTAACCTCTTCTGTAAAGCGTCCGCTTTTAGTAACCGGTTGAAGAAATGGTAGATCAAATTTCTTAGAGACTTCATAATCGTCGGCTCCAAATGCAGGAGCGATGTGCACCACCCCGGTACCGTCTTCCGTGCTTACAAAATCTCCCGGAATAACATACCACCCTTTTTTATCCGTCGGGATATATGAGAACAATGGTTCGTATTCTTTATTTAATAGATCGACACCTTTCACTTTTGAAAGGAGTTCATATTCTTCTTTGATAACAGGCAAGCGTGCTTCGGCAATATAAAAGATTCCGTGTTTTTCTGTTTTAATTTTTACATAATCGATATCCTTACCGACAGCCAGTGCAACGTTTGAGATCAAGGTCCACGGCGTTGTTGTCCAAACTAATATTGCAGCGTCTTCATCTTTCAATTTGAATTTGATGTAAACGCTCGGATCGTGAACATCGGCATAACCAAGCGCTAGTTCGTGCGAAGAAAGAGGCGTTTCGCAATGGGGACATTGCGGAACAATTTTAAATCCTTTATAGATCAATCCTTTTTTATGATATTCCGAAAGTGCCCACCAAACCGATTCGATGTAATCATTCGTGCAAGTGATGTATGCGTCATCAAGATTGATCCAGTAGCCCATCCGCTCGGTAAGCGTTTGCCAGCCTTGTTTCATTTCGATATGACCATAGACCAGATCTTTTGCTTTTTTGTTGAAAGCCGCTACTCCGTACTTTTCAATATCGGACTTTTGAGAAAAATCTAATTCTTTCTCAAGTGCAATTTCAACAGGCAACCCGTGTGTATCCCATCCGGCTTTTCTATGCACTTGATACCCTTGCAAAGTTTTGTAACGGCAGACTAAATCTTTTAAAGTTCTTGCCATAACATGATGAATGCCGGGTCTCCCGTTTACGGTCGGAGGTCCTTCGTAAAAGGTGAAAGTTTTTTCTTCGCTGCGCGAATGAATACTTTTTTCAAAAATTTTATGTTCCTGCCAGAACCGGAGAATTTCTTTTTCTAACGTTGCGTAGTTTACAGAATCTGAATATTGTTTGAACATTATACTTGTTTGTTGTTAGTAGTTAGTTGAATTATCTTTAAGCGCTTTTTCTTTTTGAAATAAATTGTTTTTTATCAATTGCCCATGCAAAAAGAGACTCCAGAGGAATTCTCTTCGAAGCATCCAAAATTTCTAAACCAATAATTTCTTTTTTTTCGTT
>Ga0172379_10011027_pt1 | contig 10848 bp, 15 predicted proteins | sample GrowelOW334metaG_FD_119756 | JGI IMG/M metagenome (GOLD analysis project Ga0172379, IMG submission 119756) | Groundwater microbial communities from an aquifer near a municipal landfill in Southern Ontario, Canada - Groundwater well OW334 metaG | ecosystem: Environmental > Aquatic > Deep... | reverse complement strand
TCTCTGGCGATTTATGCTCTTGTATTTGGCCCACACATTATTTTCCCGGCGCTTCTTGTCGCCTCGCCTTGGTTTGTTATTGCTTATCGTTTCACCGGTAATCCGGTCTACCCTCTTTTTGAACCCTTTCTCTCTCACACCCTTCCCGGATTTTCCGACTCAATTCTGAGGCTTATCCGGGCTCCACTCCTTGTTACCAAACCGGTTGATGATTTTCTTACTCCTCTCGCCGGCCTTTATCTGATCTTCTCTCTTCTTACCTTTTTCCGGTCTCAAGGGCTGGTAAGGAAGATAAGCGCCATTGCCATATTGGGTACGGTTTTTTCTCTCATCCTCAACCCTCCCTCAAGCCGGTTTCTCTTGCCCTATCTTCCCTCAATGATTATCTCTGCCTTTTTCTTTGTCTCATTACAAAGCAAGATAATAAGAAACGTATTCCACTATTTTCTTTTGGCTTCTTTTGTTCTCATTCTTTCGATCAAAATTGTTACTTTCCAAAAATATCTGCCCTTTCTCTTTCGTCAGCAGTCAGTCACAGAATATCTCACTGGCCAAAAACACCGACTGCCCGAGACCTTCATCGATTCCGACGGATTTGTGGAGAAAAACCTCTCGGGCAAGCGCATCCTCATCGACAAACTCCACAATCTCTACTATTTTCCCTACGATTTCGACCATACCTCCTGGGCTTCTCCCGATAAGGTTTATGATTATCTTGTCACCACCTCCGAGAAAGAAGATGCCAAAAAGACCCTTCTTCACACCAACGACGTCGGAATTCAGATATTTAAACTGAAAAATGATTAACCTGCTTATTAAATTCACCATTCTTGTCTGGCCTTTTGGCCACTTCCTCAGATTCACAATAGGGGAGTCCTTGATTGTTCCGCTCCTTGATATCTTGGTTTTTGTTCTGTTTCTTTTGTCTCTCCCCGCCATAATCAAAAACAAAGAAAAAATTAAAATAGACCCGGTCGGTCAATCTCTTGCCATCTTCCTATTCCTCGCCTCGCTTTCTTTGATAGTGAGAATCCCCGAAATTGGTATAGCTCAAATGCTCAAACCGAGTTTGTATCTTTTTCGTCTGCTGTCTCACTTTTCTCTTTACTTTGTCTTTTCCGTCCGACCGATAAAGAAATACCGAGACTACCTCAAGCTTTCCGCGATTATTTTTGTCATATTTGGACTGGCTCAGTATATCTTTTCTCCCAACATGAGCTTTATCCAATACCTCGGTTTCGACGATCATTACTTCCGTCTGATCGGCACCTTCCTTGATCCAAACTACACCGGAGCTCTACTTTCTTCGCTCTCCGTTCTGCTTCTTGCCCAAGGCAGAATATTTCCATCACTGCTTCTTCTTGTCCCTCTTGGGCTTACTTTCTCCCGAGCCTCATACCTGTCTCTTGTTGTCCCCCTCGCTCTCCTGGCTCTGCTCAAAAGAAAATATATTTATGTTTTATTGCCTCTGCTTCTTGTTTTGGCTGTTATTATTGCCCCCAAGCCGTTTGGTGAGGGGGTCAATCTTCTGAGGACTTTTTCTATTTTCTCCCGGCTCGGTAGTTGGCAGGAGGGTATGTCTCTTTTTGTTCAAAGACCCCTCCTGGGCTTCGGCTACAACACCCTAACGACAGACACAGGGAGAATCGGCATCGATAATAGCTTTATTTATCTTTTGGCTACTACAGGCATCCTGGGGCTTGCTTCATTTTTGTATTTTCTCTACCTGAGCTTCATTCGTATCTCACTTCCCCTGAGGCTCTCGCTTGTCTCGCTTCTTATCCATGCCCTGTTCAACAACACCCTTTTCTTTCCCTGGATTACCGTCTTTCTGATTGTTCTTATCCTCAAGGATTAAACTTCAATTTTAGCTCTAGCTCGTCTCTGTTGCCCGCCTTGTCGATGGCAATTACCTTTACCGTATTTTCTCCATCGGAGAGCATTAGTCTGTAAGCAAAAGAGCCGCTCTTATCCACCAAAGCAAACGAATTATTTACCAGCACCTCGCACCCTTCTTTATTCACCTTGCCGGTTACATTCACGGTCTGATTGGCTCTGCCAAAATACTCCGATCCATCCTTGGGAGAGTCTACCGTCAGCTCCAGGGCGCTATTGTCGTACATCACTCGCGCCACTACGGACTGGCTCTTGTTCCCGGAAAGATCCTCGGCGCTTACCTGGATATTGTTATCTCCCTGTTTCAAACTCACGTTGAACTTGAACAAACCGCTTTCGTTGGCTCTTATGGTTCCGGAGGCTACCTCATTTACCATAAGCTCCACAAAAGCATCCGGCTCGGTAAAGCCTTCGATAGAAAGATCGGCGCTGTTGGTGGCCTCTGGCAAGGCAGAAAAGATCGGCTGTTGAGGAGGAATGATGTCTTTTTCGCCCATTATCGAAGGGGATTTCTGCGGTCCGGAAATGGTATCGATCATGAATGGAATGCCCCACTTGATCATCACTCCGACGAAGATGATCGACAAAAGGATATAAAATCTTGATTTGTTTCCCTCTTTATTCAAACGATACTGTCCTGACATATATTTAGTTTAGTATAATCATGCTTGTACGTACATAGTATACCAAGCAAGACCGTTGAATAAGCTCTAGATCATCGTCATTCCAGCGCAGGCGGGAATCTATAGAGATCTCTCCAATCGGGCCTACTTCTGTTGGCAGGCAGGACGGGAAGACGAGTAAGCATGTTCAACTGTCTCTTCTAAGCGGGCGTAGTTCACCGGTAGAATGCCACCTTCCCAAGGTGGAGAAGAGGGTCCGATTCCCTTCACCCGCTCACTTCGAGATGGTTTCGCCCTTGCGGCGAAATTATCTCGAAAAGAACCTGGAATAAAGGAATCGGACAGGCGGAGCCAAGCTCGTGACGATCTTGGCGAGCCAGGTCTTGAGGAAATCTCAGCAGAGATTTACCGAGAGCGATTCCCTTCACCCGCTCCGAAAGTGACAGAAATAATCACAAAGTTACTAGGAAATTACATAAATGTTTATTGATGAACCAGAAGGCAATTCATTTTCTGATTTAAACCAATATCTTGGTGCAGCGTCTGCCTTAGGAACAGCTATTGATATTAGAACCCCTAATAATGAATTAGTTAGTGGTTACCTCAATCATTCGCAAGAAAGCTTGCCTATCTTTATTGAAATCTTTACTTCCATAGAAGATGGTGTCGGAAAAAATATAATAAAAATTTCGGCTGACGACATTCTTTGGTTTAAGTTAAAAAGGCATGGAAAAACGGAAAGCTATATTGATGAAGATGGTGTGCCTATGGCCAAATTACCAATAATCGTTATTGCCGCCAAAAAGTTTGCAGGTAGTGGAAAGATTATTAATCCTGGTGTTACTTCGATATATAGTGAAGAAATCGATTTCTCTGGTAAAATTACATCTGGCAAAGAGGAAGTAACCAATCATGAATAATATTAAAAGTGGTGCTCAAGGGATTAGTGGAAAAAACGTAAAGCTAGGGAAAATATTGTCGGATCACGGCTCTCAAACTATTACTGCTTTGAATAAAGTTGAGATTGACTTGATGGATAATCGAGGGCATAAACCACGTCACTTACCATTCAGCTCAATAAAGATCGGAGAGATCACTTTGTTTAAAGGGGGAATTTCCATTATCGACTCACTTCTTGACAGTATTTTGACTATTTTCAAAAAATAACCCCAAAGGGCGATCTTAATGGCTAAGATGGATCACAGCGTGCCACCAGTTCTCTAAAAGTAAGATACCTTCGCCACATAAATCATCCGGTAGCTATAGTATATCAATTTGGTTCGACTTTTTCCTGGCTAAGTAATAAAATTGATGTATGAAGTCAGGAAATAAAAAACCATTACGCTATTTCTTCATAATCGTTTTGATTTTATCCACATATCATCTAATTCGGGACATTTTGCAATCTTTTGAGATTCACAACTCATTCACAAATATTCTTCATAGACCTCATTTATGGTGTAAACCATATTGCAATTATGTGACTTACCCATTAGATTTCTTGGGAATAATTGGGTCATTATGTGTTTTACAAAAAAATAGTTTAGGAATAGCTGGGATGATAATTCTATTATCTATACCTTTGTGGCTATTGGCTGTTATACTCCCTTAATTCATTTACTTTTTCTGGACAATTTCCCAAAAACTTCCTGAAACAAACAGAAATCAACAGTCTTGAGATGGTTTTTAAAATCGGTCAGTTGTACAATCAGTTAAGGAGTAATGGAAGACCGGAAAATAATTTTGACAGCAGAGGGAAATGTCACATCAGACTGACTTAAAAGATATGCTTTGATGTGGTCATCCAGGCTAGGCAGGTTCTAGCGAAGTACGGTCACCAGCTCCAGATGTGACAAAAACAACTATAAATGTACATAAAGTTACTTGAAACTTACATAAAAGTAATTAGTTTTTGATAACAGTTCTAATATGAGCGTAAAACAGAAGAAAAAAGCACAAATATTGATTGACGTTGGATCTTCGACTGTAAAGGTTTATAAAAAAATAGAAAATAGATTAACTCTCCTATTTACCAGGTCTTTATCGTTTAAGGTTGATTTTGATTCAAGCAAAGGATTGTCAATAACCTCCAAACAAGAACTTTTCGAACTTGTCGACGAAGTTAAACTGCAAAACAAGAGCAGTCTAATTAAAATATTTGCAACCGCACTTTTTAGGGAACTGACTTGTGAGGCCAAAATAAAATGGGTTGACGAGTTTTACTTGAGAACTGGATTATTTTTTAATATTATCTCTCACGACCTTGAAAATTATGCATTAGAGACAGCTTTGGTTGGTAAATATGACAGTAAGGAGCCGATTTTGCTAGTAAATATTGGCGGAGGCTCAATTGAGCTAGCTGTTATGTTTGGTCGTGAAGCAATTGAAAGGAAAAACATTTCTTTAGGAATAGGTAATATTTTAAAACAGTTTGAAGGGATTAATTCAGAATATTCAATTGTAGATATAGAAAAAGTTGTCGAGTATGTAGTTAAACAGTTACCAAACTTAGATAACAATGTCAAAACTGCGATTTATAATGGAGGGGAACTAACTTATATGCGTTTAGCTGGTTATCAGTTAACTGGAAATAACGTTTTCTCTGACAAAAAACATCCATGTCTTATTGATATTCGCGATTTTCAACAGCAAAACGCCAAAATATTCAAAGAGACAAGTCTAAATGATTTGGAAAATCTGATGCCTCAAAATCCAAAGTGGATGCATGGAGCTAGAGGTTGTAGCGCCATAGCTCAGAGTATTTTTCAAAAATATAAAATAAAAACAATTGTCCCCTCAGATTCAAATCTAATTGATGGTTTAAGTTCCAAAGAATACAGATATGTGACAATTAGTGGTAGTTTCAGAAAACATTTAAAGCAAATTGTCTCGATTAGAAATATCATGGTCGACGCTGGAATAACTGTATTAAGCCCAAGATTTGTAGATCCAAAGAATCCAAAAGAAGAGTTTGTTGTATTTGCAGGTGAAGAAGGATCTTTACCTCTTGAGCTGGAACGATACCACCTTAATTGTATAAATATGTCAGATGCATTGATTGTGGTTTGTCCCGACGGGTATGTTGGAGCATCGGCATTAATGGAGATTGGTTACGCACATTCTCTTGGGAAAAGAATTATTTTTACGGAAGAACCTCAAGAATTTATATTAAAAACACTTCCCTGTGAAATTGGTTTATAATGACCTAAAATATTACTAGGTGTGCTTATGACATCATTTTGTACATAAAGATACTTGACAAATACAATAATGAACAAAATTCACGTTGCGATCATGCGTAAGTCCTGGGGCTTGACCGATAAAATACTAACAGGTGAAAAGAAAATTGAATCCAGGTGGTATTTAAACCGCAGTCGTCCTTGGAATGATATCAATGGAAATGACACCGTTTATTTCAAGGATTCCGGGTTTCCGGTAAAATTACGTGCAAAAGTTGATTATGTCTTACAATTTGACAACTTAACCCCCAAAAAAGTATCGGAAATTCTTAATCGTTATGGCAGTGATGATGGTATTTCAAAAGACAAGATTGGTGAATATTATGAAAAATTCAAGGATAAGAAATACTGCATGTTGATTTTCTTAAAGGACGTAGAATCAGTTAAGCCATTTAATATTGACAAAACAGGGTTTGGAAGTATGTCTGCATGGATGACCGTAGACGATATAGCGAAAATAATAAAGAAATAGTCATTACAAAAGTACATTTTGCGTAACATGCACAAACCTAAGGTATATCTTGCCGGACAACCCAACGAATACGAAAACAATTGGAAAGAAGAGTTCAAAAAACTAAAAGGCTTTGAATTTCACGATTGGGAGTTCGATTCAGACCAAACATCACCAGACACATTTTTCCCCGACGATATAAAGGCGGTTAAGAGCTCCACGATATTAGTTGCAAATCCGGGAATAGCCCCATCTGAATCGACATGGATAGAAATTGGATATTTTCTAGCTCATAATACTAGTAAGCCAGGCGACACTTGTCGTAAATTAATTATCATCTGGAAAGATGAGAGGATGCCAAAATGGTCGATTGAATTTGTCAAAAAAGCCGGTGTCGTTGTAAAATCGGTCGAGAAGGCAATTGAGGAGTTAGAAAAACTTAATTGCTAATTCCTTGAAACTCTGAACCCCAAATAGATCCGAACTGATTACCGTTACCAGCTCCAAATGTTCAGAAGTAACTACAAACGTACATCAATGACAATAAAGTTACATAAACTTACAATCATGGTTGATTCTCCCATTGAAGATCAAACTAATTCGCTTCTAAATATAGTTTTCAAGAATCCAAACGTTAGTAAAATTATTCAAAGTAATCCATTTTCAGACGGTGAATCTTGGTATTTGGGAGCTGGTTGTATCTGTCAAAGCGTGTGGAATTACTTATCAGGTAGAAAGCCAGAAGAAGGGATAAAAGACTACGATCTGGTTTACTATAATGCAAAAGACATAAGCAAAGAGGCTGAACTAAAAGAACGACAAAGAATAAAGGCTTTATTCTCGACATTGTCTGCCGAAATTGATGTGGTAAATGAAGCAAGGGTTCATACTTGGTATGAAGAAGATTTTGGAAAGAAGATTGATCAATTGAAATCTTGTGAAGAAGCAATTAACGGATGGCCAACTACTGCAACTGCTGTTGGAATAAACAAGATTGGAGATAAGTTTAATGTTTACGCCCCTTATGGATTAAACGACTTGTTCAGAATGGTAATTAGACCCAATAAACCCTCTGTAATTAAATGGGTTTATGAGAAGAAAGTAGAAAAGTGGACTAAAATCTGGCCGAATTTAAAAGTAATTCCTTGGGAATAAATTTAAAATCGGTCCCTGTGGCTAAAGTGGATCACATTATGTGCCATCTGTTCCCAAAAGGTTAACTGCTCCAAAAGTGACAGAAACAAAATTAGACGTAAATTAATCTATTAGTTAAGTACAACCAATGAAACATTTTTCTTATTTAATCGACCCTGGTGTTATTTGTGGCCGGGAAAATAATCAAGATCTATTTATAAGAAAAACTGTTTTTGATGCCGGATATATCGAGAGTGAATTTCATAATCACCCAAATTCGTATGAGTTTTATTTGATTTTAAAAGGTAATCTAAAATTCGCTAACAAAACGGAAGAAATTATTGCGAAAGAAGGGTCGATTGTCTATTTTGAAGAGGCAGAACTTCACAAGATTGCAGAAGTTAGCCAAAAAGTAACAATGCTATTAATAAAAAAGGTTGGAGCAACTAAAAGTTAACGTTTTCTTCTTGTATTCGTTCGTTAAGAATTATTTGACATTCGGGTATTGTTTGGATTATATTTAATATATGCCAAACATTGAGCGTATTGCCATCTTCAGAGGTAAAGGAATTAGACGTCTTTGGGACAATGAAAAGGATTTGTGGTATTTCTCTGTTGTAGATGTAATTGGCGTATTAACCGGTAGTTCAATTCCTCGCAGATATTGGAGCGATCTTAAAGGAAAACTACAAAAAGAGGGTAGTGAGGTGTACGAAAAGATCGTACAACTGAAAATGCAGGCTTCTGATGGTAAGTATTACCAAACAGACAGTGCAGATACGGAGGTTTTGTTGCGTATAATCCAAAGCATTCCATCTCCCAACGCTGAACCATTTAAGCTTTGGCTGGCACAAGTAGGCTACGAACGACTCGAAGAAACAGCCGATCCTGAATTAGCCATAAATCGTGCCCTAAGAACATATTTACAAAAAGGATACAGCAAAGAATGGATCAACCAGCGATTAAAAAGTATTGAAATCCGCAAAGAGCTGACTGATGAGTGGGAAAATCGAGGAGTAAAAGAAGGATTGGAATTTGCGATTTTAACGGATGAAATATCTCAGGCTTGGGCAGGACTGACCACAAAACAATACAAGAATCTCAAAGGCTTAAAAAAAGAAAACCTGAGAGACAACATGACGAATTTGGAGCTGGTGCTGAATATGCTTGCCGAGACAGCCACAACAGAAATTTCCCAAACAAGACAACCGGAAAATTTTCCGGAGAACAAAATAGTGGCAAGAGAAGGCGGAACCATAGCGGGCAATGCCAGAAAAGAAATTGAATCAAAAACAGGCAAAAAAGTAATCACCGGCAAGAACGTAAATGAATTACAGCTGCTGAAAAAGATCCGGTAGCAAATGGGGTAAGGTGTAAAATATCCTGAAATGCTAACAATTGAAAAATTCAAAGACCTTGTTATCCGATCCGGAAACAGAGAAACTTCGTCTACCCCGGAGCGATGGGAAGAAGAAAACCCAACTCTGGGACATTGCGCCATCGTGGCTCTTCTGGTGCAGGAACTATTTGGCGGAGATCTTCTTCGAGCATCGCTTGAAGGCACCGAGTTTGACTACGCCCGCTCGCATTACTGGAATCTCCTCGAAGACGGTACGGAAATAGACCTCACGGAAGATCAATTCTTGGGTAGAAGACCAAATCTCATCGGTGAGGTGAGATCACGTGAGTACGTACTAAGCAATGAACAAACCAGATCTCGCTATGAGCAATTCAAACAGTCAGTTTTTTCTGCCATAAGCGCAGGAGATAAGTAGTAGTTTAGAGCAAAAATTCCCCCCAAAAAGTAAGAAACCGTGCTAATCTGTATATACATGCAAAAGAGGGTAGGTATCATTCTAGGATTGTTCTTGGTTTTTTGTTCACTCATATGGAGGGTCTTCATTTCTCCCGGCTTTCTCCTCCAACAGCCCGAAGACTACTCTATTGATCTGATTCACGATGAAGACAATCGTTTTCAGATAGGGGGTAGCTGGTCGGGCAACACTTTTTCTCTCGGTCGCCTCACATACACGACCGAGAAGGTTACGGCCCAAGAATATACGGTGAAAACGGACTTTTCTCTGATTTCGATCACGGGTGAAACTCTTTTTGATCTTAACCAAACCTTTGTGGTAGACAGAAAAACCCATCTCAATCTATCCGGTGACAAAAACATTCGGGGAGGCACTTACTACAATTTTCCTTCCCATGTAAAAAAAGACAACTACCTCTGGTGGCCACCTACCTTTGGTCAGCCGGTCAATATCCGTTTTGTCGGTGAAGTAACACGAAATGGCCTTACGCTGTATCATTTCACCGGCCAGGAAGAGAAAATAGACGACACCACAGGGTATGAGTTTCTACCTCTTGTCCCGGAAACCTACAGAGCCCTTTCAAGAGCCATCATCGATGTCTACGTCGAGCCGTCGACGGGTCTCATAGTGAATTATCAGGACAAGGGCACCAGCTACTATGCGGACAAACAAGGTAATCGCATCTGGGACATAGCCAACTGGGGGAATCGTTATGATGACGAGACAATCACGACCAAGTCAAAAGAAGCCGGTTCGCGACTCTTCTATCAAAATCTTCTGGAAACCGGCGTTTCTCTACTCCTTTTCTTCACAGGAGCCATAGTCATCCTTCTTAGTTTCAGAAAACAGCCATCTTAATAATTTTCTTGCTTTACAATAGACCTCGTGAATCAGCCTGAGTACTCCATTGTCCGTTCAAAAAGAAGAATTACCGGTATCTCTATCTCGGTAAATGCTAAAGGTGTAGTTGTTCGGGCTCCTTTTTGGGTTCCGGTCTGGGTAATTAAAAACTTTGTCGCGGAAAAAAAAGACTGGATAGAATCTCAGCAGAAAAAAATTCCTTCCACAAAAAAACCGGAAATACAATATCGGGATGGAGAGGGTATCTACTATCTTGGCGAAAAATTACCTTTGAAAATTATCGAAACGGATATCTCTCTGCGTACTCAAATTTCTCTGGAAGAACAATTTCTTTCGGTGACGGTCTCGTCTCATCATACAGGTGTGCAGAGAACCGAAGAAATAAAGAAATCGCTGTCTCGTTGGTATGTAGAAATGGGTGTAGGCCTCATTACCGAAAAGGTAAATCGCACCTCACAAACTCTCGGGGTTAGCTACGCCAGGATTACCCTCAAGAACGTTTCTTCGATCTGGGGTAGTTGTTCCGGAAAAAACAACCTGAACTTTAATCGGCATTTGATCATGGCTCCGCATCCAATCATTGATTATGTGGTGATCCACGAAGTCTGCCACCTTGTCCATCGCGATCATAGTAGCCGCTTCTGGGCACTGGTGAGGCGGCTTGACCCGGACTACAAGACTCACCGCCGCTGGCTAAGAGAAAACCGCGACCTGCTTATTTTTTGATCTGAATTGGGGTGGCCTCAGGATGCACTCGTATCCAACGACTAAAGAGATAAAACAGTCCTGCAGAGATAAAAGCCAATACACTTCCAAATACAAAAGGGGCT
>Ga0172379_10011026_pt1 | contig 10849 bp, 12 predicted proteins | sample GrowelOW334metaG_FD_119756 | JGI IMG/M metagenome (GOLD analysis project Ga0172379, IMG submission 119756) | Groundwater microbial communities from an aquifer near a municipal landfill in Southern Ontario, Canada - Groundwater well OW334 metaG | ecosystem: Environmental > Aquatic > Deep... | reverse complement strand
TTTCAATTAACGCCTGAACTTCTTCTTCAACTTTGTATTTTTCAACTTGAATTGCTTCGCTAAATGATTGGCGACTTTGCATTAATAATCCATAAATTGGGTCAATATAATAAACATGCCCGTCTCCGGTGTAGTATCGAATGTACGTGTGTTCTTCCATGTGATTCAATCTATTTTCATCATTTTTAGGGTCAAAAATACCTACTGTTAATTCAATGTGTTCACCATGCAAATTTTTACCGATCGGTATACCAGTTTTTGCAGACAGTATTCTGGACAAAGCGATCGAAGCCGGGCCACATATTCGCCAGCCGCGTTTTTCGCCGTAAACCCGTTGCAATGCTTCCATAAATGGCATTTCAATAGCCTTTATTGTGCCAAGAAGTTCGGCTTCTCTATTTGATACTGACAAAGTTTCGTTTAGCTGTGGAGTAGGGGTTTGCTCAAGAGCGACCATGTTTGTATTCTACCAAGAGATTGTCACATTTCACTCGCAATGACCATTAGCGAGTACACTCAGGGTAAACTTTTGAATTTTTACTTGTATTTTTGCCTTTTGAATTTTGACTTTTGAATTATTCTCTTACACCACCGTGCTTTTGCCTTCTCGCTCTTTAACTCGGCGAATAACGAAGCTTAACCATTTTTTGCGTAAGCGCAAACTGGTTGGCGTAATTTCCAAATATTCATCGTCGCCGATCATATCAAAGAACTGTTCCAAGCTGGGATTTGAAGGCGGGGCCACGTGCACCGAAACTCCCTCACCTACGGAACGGTTATTGCTTAATTGTTTTTCACGACAAATATTGACTTCAATATCCATTGGACGGTTGGCCAAACCAACCACCATTCCTTCGTAAACTTCCGTACCCGTACCCACAAAGAGCACTCCTCTGTCTTGTACTTTACCGATGCCATAGTTCATCGCCACACCTGGTTTAACTGCCACAAGCGCGCCATTTCTTAAAGATTCCATTCTCGAGCCCTTGGGTTCGTAACCTAAAAAGTACGAGTGAAGTTGCATGGTGCCGCGCGTTTTGGTAAGCAAGCTGTTTCTGATTCCCAACAAATTTTGCGTGGCAATACGGAAAGTTAAATACACGCGATTGCCTTCTTTTTTCATGTCTCTCATTTCACCCTTACGTTTACCCATTTCTTCGGAAACCAAACCCATAAAGGCATCTTCAACTTCCACGGTGACTTCTTCGTACGGTTCACAAACTACTCCATCAATGGTTTTCAAAATTACTTGCGGTTTGGAAACTTCCATTTCATAACCCTCACGACGCATTTCTTCCAACAAAATGGACAAATGAAGTTCACCACGACCGGAAATGGTGTAACGGGCACCGTCCACGTCGTCTTCAACCTTCAAACCCAAATTTGTTTCCACTTCACGATGCAAACGCTCTTTTAGCTGACGAGAAGTGCCAAACTTTCCTTCACGACCGGAGAAAGGACTGGTATTGGGACCGATGGTCATTTTCAAAGTGGGATCTTCAACCTCTATTTTCGGAAGGCTAACAGGATTGGCGGGGTCGCAAACCGTTTGACCGATTGTTAATTCGGCAATGCCGGCCAAGGTAGCAATGTCACCCGACTCCACTTTTTCCACTTCCACTCGGTTTAGCCCTTCGGTGGTATAGAGTTTTTGCACTTTGTACGTTCCCTTCACTTTGTCGTCTTCAACCAGTGCTATAGTTTGATTTTTGGAAATCGTACCGCGAGTAACTTTACCAATGGAGAGTCGTCCGACATAGGTGTCGTAGTCCAAGGTGGAAATTAAAAGCTGCAGAGGTTCTTCGTTCGTGGTATTTACGTTCGGGACATTTTCAATGATGGCTTCAAATAAAGGAGATAAGTCCCCGGGCATATCGGAAGAATAAGTTTCTGGCAAATCAAAAAAGGCTTTCCCATCACGCCCCACAGCATAAAGCGTCACAAATTCTAAAGAACTTTCGTCTTGCGCCAGTTCCAAAAACAAATCTTCAACTTGAGAAATAACTTCGGCCGGGCGCGAATCACGTTTATCGATTTTGTTGATAATTAAAATAACTTTCAAATGATGTTCCAAGGCTTTTTTCAAAACGAATTTCGTTTGCGGCAGTGGTCCTTCGGCCGCGTCCACCAAAAGAATAGCGGCAGAGGCCATATTCAGAGTGCGCTCCACTTCACCACCAAAGTCGGCATGGCCCGGAGTATCAATGATATTAATTTTGGTATCTTTATAGAAAACGGAGGTGTTTTTGGCCAGAATAGTAATCCCTTTTTCACGCTCCAAATCGTTGGAGTCCATGATTAAGTCTTGTGTAAATTCTTTCTGATTTTCACGGAAAGTTTTGGTTTGCTTGAGCAAAGAGTCCACTAACGTGGTTTTACCGTGATCGACGTGAGCAATAATAGCGACATTTCTAATTTGCATATTTTGTTTTATGAACTTAATTAATTAAAATCCCGCCCGTAATTCTCCGTTCTTGGGGAAAGGATGATTATATCACGAACCTTGCTTTTAAACCAAGTGTTAAAAAAACTCGACTGTTTTTAATAGTGGATCCGTTGTTTCGGGAAAATAATCGTAAATAACTATGTAAAGCGGGCTCTCAACTGTCGTATCCGTAATTCTTTGAGGATTGGCGTGTTTAATATATAAGAAATTATTGCCTCCGGCCATTGGCATACATTGATTGTTAAACTCATTTTCTTTTAAGCCTTCGCACCAGTTTATAAAAAATTTTGTAAATTCAATGCCACTAATCGTTTCTTTAACTATTTTACGGGGTAATTTACTACCATCACCGGTTAACGAAGTAACATCGGAATCATAGTTTGACTGATTGCTTGTCCCTAAATCATTGAAATTAAGCCTTACCGTATTGTCACAAACTGCAGTTTCATATTTACTGCGCTCAGTTGAGATTAAAACACTTTCGCCGGTTTCTCGAACATAATTTCCTTCGATCTCATTTTTTACCCCACTCCGACAATAAAAGGCCACCCACTCATTTGGAATTTGCATAGAAAAGCCCCAATTATTTATTGTAAAACGTTTATGACCGGCAAGTAACGGTTTTTTTGGACCGGGCATGGGCGTGGGTTGTTTCTTTGGCAAGTAAGTTGGCGATGGACCCTTGGCTTTTAGAGTTGGCAATGGAATCGAAGGTTCTAGAGTAACGCTAGGAACATTTAATTCCTTTTTAAAAGCCGCCAGCTTAGCGTTCAGTAGGGAGTTTGTAAAAAAGGCATTAACGGCCACAGAGGCGGCCACAAAGAAAAACATTACGGCAAACGTAAACACGGAGCTACTGAAAAAGACGGGCTTCGTTTTTTGCGCTTTAAAGGCATTCTTTTCCTCCTGTGCCGGATAAAAAGCATCTTCATTCATACCTTACATTCTATGCTTTTGACAAATTTTTGCAAACCTTAGAGCAGATTATTTTCTAAAACCCTGCCAAAAATTCGCCCAGGCGGATTTGATTGATTCTTTTAGAGATTGAAAGGCATTTCTGGTTTCTTCGCGCACTTCCTTGCGAGCGGCTTTAACATCGAGTTTCAGCGCTCTCTTTTCTGCCATCATTGTGGGAATGAGTGTCGCTTTTTCGGTAGCGGTTTTGCCTTTCAGCATTTCCTGCCATTTTTCTTGGAAAGCTTTTAGTTCTTCCTTATTGGCTTCCATAGTTGTGCGCACCTTTTCTCTGGTTTCTTCACGCAACGCTTTTTTCTGATCTCGAAAACCTTTACGCATTTCACTTACGGTTGGTCCAATGCCCTTCGGGCTGATTGTCGCCTCTTCCTCCGCAAAGACCGGAAGCGCCATAAGGGAAATTACTAACACTGCCGCGAACATGAGAGAAGTTTTTTTGAGCATGTATTTATTGAATAAACTGGTAATTCAATGAGTAGAGTACCATTTTCCAATATATTGGTCAAATAACGGACACTAGGTCACCATCTCGCCAAGACATACACGTGCAAATTGAATTAGATTCTCGAAACCACCATGAACGTCGTGTAATTTTCCGTTAGGTCCTGCAGATTATCTTCCACTATCTTAAGCCCATATAATTGGGCCAAAACACGGCTCCCCATTGTGGCAACATGTTTTGGGAATTCCTTTTTTCCCAAGTGTTTGGCTAACAAGGCATGGTCAACATATTTTCCTTTACCGGAAATTTGTTTCAAATTAGGGTACTTCCGCAGTAAGGTTTGCTTACATTGTGCCAACACTTGCGGATGCGTGATTATGGTCGTAATCTCAGAAAAATCGGCATCGTTTCGAATCATTAATGCATGAGCAATTTTTATGGCAAATTTATTAATGATTTTAAATTTGTATTGCGCCATTGCTTGAATTGATTCATCAACTATGCCACCAGCTGAATTATGAATTGCAAACTGACCTCTATCAATTATTCCCTCATGCAATGCTCTCAAAACATTTGCGGACGTATACAAATATTTAATCTTGTAGTTTTTTTCTCCAGATAGTTTAAGGTAGTAATTTATAGCTTCTTCATTGAAGCTCCCCTTGCCCCCTTGAATACCAAATACTAACCCCTTAGGGTGAAGCTGTTTTGGTAACAGTTCGTTAAAAAGTCGATCAAATTTGACCCCCAGCTTTATTCTCATTCGCACAGTATAGGGATTGTAATGTTGCAAATCTGTAAACAACTGCCAGCTATCGTTGCAAGTTTGGTCCTTAATTTCAAGAAGTTTTTTTGTTCCTAAAGAATCAATTGAAGTTGGCTTTAGCCCGTACACGTCTAACAAACGCCCAAGAAAATGCGTAAGTCCTTGTGAGTTTGCGGCTAATTTATCATGCTGTTTAGCCGTTAGTTCAATCACTTTTAATTCTTTACTTACAAAAAAATTCTTCCAAAAATCAAAATTTCCATCATCAGCTCTAAATCTATCAATAGTGATTGGCAGCCCTGAAAAACCGTTTTTACTACTATCAGGACCAAACATTGGATGAATTAGTAGGGCTTGTGTTTTTAATCCTTTGAGGTGTTTTTCAAAAACTTTTTTGGGATGCTGTTTGACGGACAAAACATCAATAAGTAGTTGATCTTGTTTAAAAAATTTCTTATGTGACTTTATCACCGATTCAAAGCTAGAAATCGGTACACAGTAAAAAACCGTTTCCGCCATAGCAATGTCTTGAGGATTATTTTTTCCAATTATAATCAATTCAAAATCATCCCTTAAGAGACGAAAAAGGGTTTTCCCGAACCTGCCGTAACCTACAATACTCACTCGCTTTATTGATCTAGACATAGTCATCAATTAAATTAATATTGGAACAAATACTGGCACGAACGAAACGATCGCCATTACTACCAAAGGCGATTCCCGGTGTTAGTAATATTTGTTTTTCCTTTAACAAGCGCATACTAAATTCGGTTGAGTCGATAGCTGAATCTGGGATTTTTGCCCAAATATAAAGAGACCCTTTTGGAAGGTCGAAAATCAGTCCCAGTCTTTTTAATTTAACCGCAAGTATATTTCTGCGATTTTCATAAGAAAGAAGCATTTTTTTCTGCCACTTTTTGTCCGGATGTGTCAACGCGTAAGCTCCTAATTTCTGCAATGGTAATGCTAAACCAGAATCTAGTTGGGATTTGACTTTGGCTAACGCCATAATAATACCTGTATTACCTACTATCCACCCCATGCGAAAACCAGCAAAGGAAAAAGTTTTAGAAAATGATCCCAGCTCTATAGCCATATTCCTTGCCTCTGGAATTTGTAAAATACTAGGCGCCTTTACTCCATCAAATGTGATTTCAGAGTATGCATTATCGTAGAGTAAAATTAAATTATGCTTCTTGCAAAAATCAACTATTTGTTGTAATCCTTTTAAACTAGCAACATAGCCTGTGGGGTTTGACGGAAAGTTAACCCAGATGCACTTTGTGTTATTGGTAATTTTCATTTCTAAATTTTGTATCATTGAACCGAACTTATTCTCAGGGAACAAATCATAAGGGACAGGTATGGCATTAACCATTTGTGCCGGCGCAATATAAGCGGGATAACCCGGATTGGGAACCAGCACTTCATCACCTTCATTAAACAACGCTAAGGGTAAATGACTTACTCCATCTTTTGCGCCAAGCAGAGGCAAAATCTCAGTGACAGATAAATCTACCCCAAACCGCCGCTGATACCAAGCGGCAATAGCTTGGGAAAATTCCGGAATTGCCTGATAGCCTGGATACAAGTGAGCCCCAGATTCCTCAATAAATTGCGATAACTTATGCAGATAAACCTCACTCGGAGGAATGTCGGGTGAACCAGGGCCTAAATTCAAAACTTTCCTACCTGTTTCCCTTTCCACTTCAGCCGCAGCTTTTGCCAACTTGGAAAAAATATATTCCGAGAATTTATCAATCCGTGTAGCAAATTTTAGTGCAGTCATAATTTTATTTATTTTGTAATAATGTTTCCAATCTTAGGGACGCTTTGTGAATGCGTTCATAAATATCCCTAACCATTTCCACGTCCAGCCCTAAACTGCGAGCTATTAAGAGCTTTGAATCCACGACCACTTGCCATCGTATTTCATCCAAAGGAACTATTCCCTTTTGTCTTTTTAACTCTCCAATTTTCAACACTATCTGCATTCTTTGCGACAACAAATTCAGGATTTGTTTATCAACTAGGTCTATTTTTTTCCTTAACAAATTTAAGTTGCTCATATAATTATTCGGTTGGCAAAAAAGGACCTCCTAATTTTCTAAATTTACTAATCTCATTTAGCATCAGTTGAAGTTCATCAACGGTAATATGTTGTTTTGTGTCTGTTATTGAAGTTCCCGTTTCGACAAGAATACCGGTGTACAAGAACTGATTGTCGACAGTCATTCTCATAGCTTCAATTGTTGTTCTCACAATATCATCCCTAAGTTTAGGACCTAAAGTATGACTTGGATCAAAATACCTACCTGCTAATGGGACTTTCTTTGCTAATCTTTTGACAACTTCGTGAATTAGAGCACTTCTGTAGTCTCCCTTTCCCGGTACGTCTACCCCACGATGTATAAAGGCAACATTTCATTTTGAAGCTGCGGCAAATGTGGCTAACCCCAACCAGGTTTTTTCCATAGAAGTTATAATTTCACTATTTGATTGAACTACATCCTGGAGAGACTCTCCCAACCATTTGCCATTTTTAAGCCCGACTGTCCAATCGTTCCTACTCGCAATATTTGCCATTACTCTTACATTCCAACCCAATTGGTCAACGGATGGATTCCAAGGCAACAATTGACCCTTAGGAATTCTACCTTCGTAAAAAGGTAATTGAATATGGGGGATCATAATTTCGGCCGCGATTCCCATACCGGTATCATTAACAAATTGCTGGGCCAAAAGTACACTTGGAGGTATTTCATCCGACGAACCTGAGATAATAGCTTGCTCTACCACAGAGAAATCTATACCTATACCCTCGCCCGTTGGATTGTACTCTGTGCGTGATTTAAGCCCAACAAATCTCACAGCACTGAGTGCACGCTGAGCACCACCTCGTCCGTCGGAAACCATTATCTCCGACATCTCATATAATTCAGCCAGGCGCTCTGGATTAACCGAGCAATGCCCGGCAATTACTTCTAAGTCATGTTGTCCATTTTCTGTTTCTTTCATAGTTTTATGCCATAAAAAAAACCTCCCATTTGGGAGGTTTGGTCTGGATTCTTTTTATTTTTCTAGTTTTTTACACCAGCAACCAACCTCCCTTTCGGGGGGTAAAAATAGAAAAAATAAAAATTTTGGTTGCTGATATTCATACTAATCACACAATATATCATCAAAATCTAATTTATGCAACTATAAAGTTATTCAATAATCGTTACTTGAAGTATACTTACCCATATGAACATAAGAATTGCCAAAAAAGCAGACCTTGAAACGCTAATAAATTTAGGAGAACAATTATATCTTGTTGAGAATAAATTTGAACCACTTTTACTATTTTCCCGTGAGCAATCAGAACTAAAATACTCAAAGGAATTTGCTAATCCAAATGCTCTGTTTTTGTTAGCGGAAGAAAATAACAAATCCGTAGGTTACCTGTACGCCCACAACAATAGAGTTAATTATTTTAATATCGACAAACTGGAATGTGAAATTGAGGCAGTATTCGTTGAACCAGATTTCCAGGGTAAAGGAATAGCCAGATTATTGGTTGAATATTGCATTGAATGGGCAAAAACTAAAAACGTATTTCGAATTAAAACCGGAATTTACGCACAAAATGAAACCTCTCAATCTGTTTTTTCAAAGCTAGAGTTTACTCCATATCATACGACATACATACTTCAGAAAGAAAGAAAACACTAACAGAAAATAAATTTAACAAACAGAATGGGTTTCGGTTTCGTTGACCTCAGCCATTAATCGGAATATCAACCCTTTCACTTAAGGAGAACTCAATTCTCTTGATTTTCTTTTCTCTAGAGATTGGACCATTCCTGTTTTCGACCGTATATGGGAGACCGCTTACTGAGGGTGTGTATATGGTTGCCATCGCAACAGTAAAAATATCAGATGGGGTATACCCATCTCTAATTAAACCATCGCACATATCGTCTATGGTTCGTTCAGCCCACCTACCACTAGAACCAGTTTCCGGTATTTTATTTGAAGCAGGATATTCCATTACGTCAACCAGAATATCCCACGCTCTTGCTAGGATTCTCCTCGCTTGCTCCCTCGTAAGCTCCGACTCAACTGTCGGCAAATTGTGATTCTCAGTAAGACTCTTAACTACTTGTGGTACTCGTTTTATTTCTATCATCTTTTAATATAATTTATATTTCTATAAGTAACGATGTAGGCTCATTATACAAATTAAGGATATCTAATCCAACAACCTTATATGTTCTTCGGGTACGTCCATCGGGATAAGCACTTCCGGTAATTCTATAAAAGAAGGCAAATTTTCCGGACACCCTTTTATAGCAACAAAACCGTCTGTAGTATATGGCTCTCCGTCCCTATAGATGTCAGCGTCTTTTATAGAATCACCATCGGCAGCCCATTCTGGTTTTCTATACCACCTTAAGAAATCTTTAAGAGATATGAGCCCGGCCCAATAATCTTTGGCCGCCTCTATTTTTTCTTCAACTGTACTCATTGAGTTTACGCGTCTATTTACAAATCCAAATGAATATAAATCAGCAACAAAACACTTTTCAGGCTCCACCTTAAGCTCCAAAACTTCACCGGGATATTCTTTGCGTAAATATTTGGGATCCGTCAATTTACGTACATATTCCTCAACTGAGGTTACACCCAACTTTGCTAGAAATTCCGGAGAATACCTTGCCATAGAAGCATATTCACTCTCCAACATTTTTTTGGAACGGGTTTTATACCTCTCGTCGGCTCCCATAAAACCATGGCCATACTCTAAAAAGGGGTAAGCGTATATTACTCCACACCTAGAAATGTTTTTTGCTTGTAGTTCAGGTGGGATGTGTTCGTCCAATAATGAATTCAGCATGGCCGCATCTGAGCTTCTACCAATACCCTTTCCTTTTAATTCCTTTTGCTTAGTTATTTTTAAACCACTCCCAGCAATATCGCCCAAGAAAGGTAATTTTGTTTCGTGATAAACGCTTACATAATCTGGTGGGGCTTTTATTACTTCACGCGTAAAAATTGAATCCTCTCTTGTAATTTGAACTTTAGCATCCGCCTCTTGCATATAGGAATTGATTTTAAAAGAATAAAAACTAAAAAGAAAGCGAAACGCGCTTAGCGATCGTCAAAGGGGTCAACGAGTAAACCGATTTCTCTTTCTTTGGCCAGGGCTATTTGGTGACTTTTCCAATAATTATTGCCTTTCTTCATTTCTTCACATTCCACTATTTCATGCACAATCGTGCTTTCAAAAAAATTCTTGGAACACTTTTGCCCTTTGCTCTTTGTTTCGCAAATACAACTAAAGACAGCGTCTTCTTCTTCATTATAATGGTGCGAAGTAACCCAGATTTCGTCCATAGGAATAAACTCGTGTACCAGCCCGTGGCCGCCATGGGCAAAATAAACGCACAAATTGGCCGTAACCCATCTGCCATCCACGGCAAATATTTTATAACCGCTTTCCTCTCGAATGAATTTCTTCCATTTTCCTTCCAACACAAAACCCTTGTCTTTGCGCGCAGCGCACTGTTGGATTTTCTTTTCAAAAAGCCGCCAGAGTTTATTACGTTTATCTAAAGGTAGCTTACTCATTCGTTCATTATATCATCCAACAATCAATGCAAAAGAGGGTCCTGCTTGGTTCTATTGGAAAACCCTTTTATATTTAAGGATTAGCCGGCACAATCACCTCAAAAACTTCGTTTTTGCCATAGGCTTTAGGCCCGTAATCCTGACAGAACTTAGCAATATTTTCTTTAAAGTACGGCGTTTTGACCCCTTGAATTTTACCGCATAAATAATAAGACAAAGCCATCACTGCACCGAAACTGGCGCCATTTGGCAAACCAATATCCCAACGATGTTCGGGCAGCCCAAAGTATTCATTTTTTTCGCCGATACTGATAACCAACTCTTTTTCCCAAGGGTAAACAAATTTGGCGTGTCGGGCGTGGCCATAAGAACAAGCTCTAACTGTTAGATGTGGTCCGAACAACTCATCACCTTTGATATCAATCATGGGGGTAATGTATAAATATTTATCGGGCAAAATGAAGGCATAGCTTTGATACTCTGCAAAGCGCGTGGGCAATTCAATTTTACTAATTAAATCCTTAATTTCTTTCGGATCTTCATTTGTGGTGGAAAGAATCATTCCCAAATAAGTGGAAGTATTGTAAGTATAGGGTTCAGCAATGCT
>Ga0172379_10011025_pt1 | contig 10849 bp, 9 predicted proteins | sample GrowelOW334metaG_FD_119756 | JGI IMG/M metagenome (GOLD analysis project Ga0172379, IMG submission 119756) | Groundwater microbial communities from an aquifer near a municipal landfill in Southern Ontario, Canada - Groundwater well OW334 metaG | ecosystem: Environmental > Aquatic > Deep... | reverse complement strand
CGGCTTCAGATACTTCTTCGGTCGGCGCTATACTTATTCCCGCCATGATCAAGAAAGGCTATGAAAAAGATGTTACCGTCGCGGTGACCGCTACATCTTCCACGATTGGTGTAATGATTCCGCCCAGTATTCCAATGGTTGTCTATGGGGTGGCTTCGGGCGCGTCCATCGGTAAGCTGTTCCTCGGCGGTTTCGTTCCCGGCGTAATGGTGGGTTTTGCCCTCATGGTCGTTACGTTCTTTCTTGCCCGAAAAAGAAACTATCCGGTAGAAATACGCATTCCGTTTCTTAAAGCCGTCATAATATTCATAAAGGGAATGCCCGCGCTTTTAACGATAGTGATCATCATAGGCGGCATAATCAGCGGTTTCTTTACCCCCACTGAAGCAGCCGGGATAGCCGCTCTGTATTCCTTCCTTTTAGGGACTCTCTATTACCGTGAATTGAAGTTACGGGATATTCCCGGGATTCTCGTGGAAGTGGCGACGACTACTGGAATGGTCGCTTTGATGATCGCTACGGCAAGTGCCTTGGGATGGCTATTCGCGAATCAAGGAATCCCTCAAATGATCGGTGACGCCCTCCTTGGCGTCACGACCAACCCGATAATCATCCTTCTGCTGGTGAACGCGCTTTTGTTGTTCGTCGGTACATGGTTGGACCTGAGTCCCGCCGTGATCATTTTTACTCCTATCTTGCTTCCGATAGTCCAGAAAATCGGTATTGATCCCGTGCACTTCGGCGTCATTATGGTCGTGAATCTTGCGATCGGTTTATTTACGCCCCCCGTCGGAGTATGTCTTTTCATCGCCTGCGGTATAGCCGAAATCTCAATCGCGGATACGGTCCGCGCTTTCATTCCTTTCTTCCTCGCGATGGTCGTTGTGCTTCTATTGATCACGTATATTCCAGCGCTGGTCATGTTTCTGCCGAATCTATTGATGCCGTAGGCTGAGCGATGCGTTTTAATATTTTAGGGAACTCGGATATTGCCGTTTCGGCACTCGGTCTCGGCTGTTGGTCTTTCGGCGGCGGCGCCTATTGGGGTCATACGAGCCAGAAAGACGTCGAGGCGGTAGTCCGCTCGGCGTTGGACTCGGGGCTCAATTATTTTGATACCGCGGAAGTCTACAACGGCGGAGAGAGCGAACGCGCCCTGGGACTCGCTTTAGGGGAGCACCGAGCGGAGGCTATCATCGGAACGAAGGTCAGCACTTCCGCCTGCGGGCCTTCCGCGCTCCGGAATCATTGCGTCGCCAGTCTAAAAAGGCTCGGCACGGATTATATTGATATTTACATGCTTCACTGGCCGATCAACAAGAAGGCGTTGGAGCATTTTTCGGATGACCCCGAACTTCTCAAAACCCTTCCGACGACAGAAGAGGTTTTTACAGGCCTGCTTCAACTCAAGAAGGAAGGTCTGATACGAAATATCGGCGTCAGCAACCACGGCGTCCAGCAAATGGATCAAGCGTTAGATTCGGAAATCCTCGTAAATGAATTACCGTATAACTTGGTATCGCGAGGTATAGAAACCGATATTCTTCCGTATTGCGCAAAAAAACGGATCGGCGTCATTGCCTATATGGCGATGCAGCAGGGACTCCTGGCTGGGATTTATCCGACGCCGGAATCGGTTCCCCCGGCTCAGGCCCACTCGCGCCATTTCCATTATTCCCGCGGCGGCGAACAGTCCCGCCACGGCGAGGATGGAGCGGAGAGGGAAATATTCACGCTCATCGGAGAGGCCCGTAAACTCGCCGATCAATTGGGCGTTACCCTTCCGGTATTGTCCTTGGCTTGGGCGATGTCGAATAAAGATATCGCTTGCACGCTGGTCGGCGTCCGTTCCGTGGAGAAAATCAAGATGAATATTTCAGCGGCGGAGTTTGCTTTGCCGGAAGACGCAAGGCGTATGCTCGATTCTTTGAGCCTGAGTGTCCTTGAGAAACTGGGGCCGAATCCGGATTATTACGAGAACCGGAAATCAAGCCGAATTTTTTAATCAGAGCCGCATCGATTATACTTTTACTACGCCGACCGTCAGAAGCAGGTTCGCGAAGCGGCGCATATCACCGGTAGCGATGATCAAGGCCGTATCGCTCGATTTAACTTCTCCGTAGAACTTCCAGCGCTCCACTTCCGCCCATTCGATATCAGGAGGCAGAAGCGCGCGGTATTCCGCATGGACCGAACGGAAAACATCCTCGGGAGGAGCGATCACCGCGGCGCTTTGGAATACGGTGGCTGATATAAGTGCCTCAAGCACTTGCGTTACCGTTGGCACACCAGGCATGAGTCTGAGGAATACTTTTTTCGTTTCCGGGAGACTCATCGTCGCGACCGGAAAATTCCCGTCGGCGATCAGCACGCGGGAGAAATGGCCGCAAGCGGCGAGCGAAGCGCATATCTGGGGGTGTATCAGTTTCGTTCTAAGCATCGGGTCATTTCCTCCTCATCGCTACGGTTACATAGTAACCGAATATATGACTACTTTTCTATGATCCCGTTGATTTTTATTGCTGGTTCAAATGCGTCTTGTAGAAGGCGTTTCGGTATTGAGTCGGGCTGATGCCCTCAATTTGCTTAAATACTCTCATGAAATATTTCTCATCGGCGAATCCAATTTCATTCGCGATCTCTTTTACCCGTGCTTCCGTCTGATACAGCAGCGTTTTCGCTTTTGATATTCGCAGAGTATTGATGTATTCCAGTAGACACATGCCGGTCTGCGCGCGAAACAATTTTGAGTAATAGTTGGAATTATAAAGGTATCTGGCCGCGACTTCCTTTGTGGAAACATTTGTAGTGTAATTTTGTCGAACCCATTCAAGGCTTTTTTCAAAAGTGCTGCTATTGGCGCTCTCTTTATTGTTCTGGTTGTAACTCCTTAACATGTTTTGTGTAGACTGAATGAGCAGGCTGGTGAGGGTATAATCCGCCGCAAGAGTCGAATACACCGGATCGCTGACCAAATGCAGCAGCTGGTGAAACAGAATATCAAGTTTGCTGTCCGGCACGGAGTCGCAAAAAAGAGGAAGCACGGCTTGGTTGCTCATGTGGGAATAGGGATTTTTCCCGATGCCGTTCAGTTTTTTCAGCCCTTCCTCATCATCGAGTATCGAGAAAGTCTTCAATTGGAAATGCACCCAATAAAATGAGATGGGCTGTGAAGAATACGCATAGCCTCCGTGCTGATGGTTAGGAAGCAACAGTAAAGAACTGCCGGGCTTGACGACATGCTTCTCATCGTCTTGCCGGATATATACGTTTCCCCTGACTCCGACGATCAGTTCGAAGGTGTCGATGATTCGTTCTTTATGTATCCAAGCGGTTTCGTTGATCAGATTTCCGCAAGACACTAAAGGAATCGGCGTTGCGATGGGAAAAGACAGATAACGCATTCTGTGAATTTATCCACCTTTTGTATATATCTCAATACTTTCGATCCCAAAGCGGAAACATTACTATTATATCTTACGCGAATGAGTCAAGGAGCGGAAGATGCCAGATGATTATATACACCAAAAGCACTTAGAAGAGATTCCATGGCATCATGCCGTTATCCGAAAAGGATTCTGGCAGGAAATCCAGCAGCGTACGGACAAGACTACGCTCCAGATAGAATATGAGCAATTGAGGCGGACAGGTCGGCTGGATTCCTTGAAATGCGAGTGGAAGGAAGGAGACCCGAAAAGGCCGCATTTCTTTTGGGACTCAGATATTGCCAAGTGGATTGAGGCTGCCTCCTACAGTTTGGGCGCCGGAAGAAATCAGGACTTGGAAAACCAGGTGGATGAAATAGTTGATTTGATTGACGGAGCCCAGGCTTCGGACGGTTATTTCAATATCTATTTCACGGTAGTTGAACCGGGTAAACGCTTTACGAATCTCAAAGAGCAGCATGAATTGTATTGCCTGGGCCACTTGATTGAGGCCGCGATCGCGTACCGCGAGGCGACGGGAAAACGAAAATTGCTCGATATCGTCTCAAAATACTCTGATTTGGTTTGCGCCTGTTTCGGGACTGAGTCCGGCCGGATTCGCGGGTACGATGGTCACCCGGAGATTGAGCTGGCATTGGTGAAATTATTCAGAGCGACGGGAAATAGAAAATACCTTGAGCTTGCTACTTTTTTCATAGACGAAAGAGGGGCGGACCCTTCGTTTTTTATACAAGAATGTGAACGGCGCGGAGTCCCTGAGGCAGACCAAAAGCATCGGGCCGATGCGCAAGGGACCTTCGCGTATTATCAAGCCCATTGTCCTATACGCAAACAACCTACGGTTGTAGGCCACGCTGTTCGCGCAATGTATCTGTACACGGGAATAGCCGACTTGATTTCCGAAAATTCCGACACGTCATTATATGAAGCTTGTTCACGCTTCTGGGATGATCTTGTTCGGCATAAGCTTTATATTACCGGCGGTATCGGTCAAAATCCGAAAGGCGAACGGTTCACCTACGAGTACGATCTTCCCAATGATACCGCGTACAACGAGACCTGCGCCTCAATCGGTTTGTTTTTCTTCGCGCATAAAATGATGAAGCTTAACCCCTCGGGCTCTTACGGCGACGTCATGGAACGTTGCCTTTACAACACGATCTTGGGCGGAGCCTCCTTGAACGGAGACCTTTTCTTTTACGCCAATCCTCTCTCTTCAAATCCTTTGGCTTTTCTGAATAGGTCGGAGGAAAGTAAGCACATAACGTTAGGGCGACAGGCATGGTTCGACGTCGCGTGCTGTCCTCCCAACTATGCTCGATTAGTGCTGTCTTTGAACGGGTATTTGTATCTGAAAGAGAAAGACAACCTTTATGTGAACCTCTACGTAAACAGTACCCTGGAAACGCGGCTAGACGACATCGATATCCGCCTGACTCAGGAAAGCAAGTATCCCTGGGAATCGAAAATTCATTTTAACGTTTCCCTGTCGCGTCCGACCGACTTCGCCTTGCATCTCCGCATTCCCTCTTGGAGCGACGGCTATGAAATTCGGGTGAACGGCGAGAAGGTTGAGAACGTTCGAATCGAGGATGGATTTTTTGCTTTGCGCAGACATTGGTCCGACGGAGATTCTATAGACCTGCTTCTGCCGATGCGCGTTCGGAAAATCATGGCAAGACCGGAAGTCGCCCACGACTGCGGAAGAGTCGCCCTGGAGCGTGGTCCGGTCGTGTACTGCTTCGAGGAAGCGGACAACGGAAAGAATCTGCACGATTTGACTTTGGGAGACGGAAACATCGAGGAACACTTTGACCGGCAGCTGCTGGGAGAAATTGTAACTCTTACGATGAAAGGGACCAGGCGGACCCTGAAAAGTTGGCCCACGGAAGACCTTTATCGGGAAAAGGAAGACATGCGGGAACAAGTCGTATTGACGGCTATTCCGTTCTACAGCCGCCACAACCGCACGTTGGGCGAGATGCTTACATGGATCAAATCGCAAGATTGACCGCAAGCAAGCGGAAGCGCTTAGACTATAATGAGCTAAGATATTTTTTAGGAGGCACTCATGCGTGTTTTATTCATTGGCGGGACCGGGAATATTTCAAACGCCTGCACCCGGCTTGCGCTGCAAAAGGGTATTGAGATAATTCACTTAAACCGCGGCAACCATCCTGAAAAAACGCCCGAGGGAGTCCGGACGCTCAAGGGGGACGGCAAAAATCCGTCGGAGGTCCGCGTCGCGGTCAAGGGTATGAAATTCGATTGCGTTGTGCAATGGCTCGGTTACTCACCCAGTCAAGTGGAAGCCGATATCGATATCTTCGGCGGAAATGTCGGCCAGTACATTTTCATCAGTTCGGCCTCCGCCTATCTCAAACCCTTGCCTCATCCGGTCGTGACCGAATCGACGCGCCTGGGCAATCCCTTCTGGGAATATGCGCGCAACAAGATCGCCAGCGAGCAGCTGTTGGAAAAGGCCGGCGCGGAAAAGGGCTTCCCCTGGACCGTCGTCCGACCGTCGCACACCTACGACGACGGCATCATCCCTACCAATTTCGGTATGCGCGACTTTACCGTTCCGCAGCGCATCTTGGACGGCCGCGAAATAATCGTCCATGGCGACGGCCAGTCCCTATGGACGCTGACCCATTCCAGCGATTTCGCGAAAGGCTTTGTCGGCTTAATTGGAAATCCGGCGGCCATGGGCCAGGCCTTCCATATCACCACGGATGAATTCATGACCTGGGATGCTCTTCTTTTAACCCTTGGTCAGGCGCTCGGCCGGGAACCAAAGATGGTCCATATTCCCTCTGAATATATCGCGGCCATGAACCCGGAAATGGGAGCGCCGATCCTCGGCGAACGTCGTTATACCCAAATGTACGATAATTCAAAGATCAAGCGCCTGGTCCCCGGCTTCCGCTGCGACGTCAATTTCACGGAAGGCATACGTAGTTCGCTGGCGTGGTTCGACGCGCATCCCGCGGCCAAGGTGATCGATCAGAAAACCGAAGGCGAGTTCAACCGGATCCTTGCCAAATGGCACGCGGCTTTTCCGGTTTCGCTTGCGTGATGTTTAGGTGACGGACGGCCGCGGCAGATATCGCTTGGGGAACTTTGCCGCCACAGTGTAGGCGGGATCCACGACGTTCGCGATATCGAGCCGTCCCAGCTGTCCCATAAGCTGCCAAGCTTCCTCTCGTTCAAAGCCGTAGTCGTCGACTAGCCAGAGGAGGAGTTCGAACATAGCCAGGCGGACGCAATCTTCAAGCGGGCGGGCCGATCCAAGGACGATAAGGTAGTCCTCGTTCTCGGCGCGCGGCCAGCCGATTTTCTTGTTTTTCACCACCTCGACGGTGAGACTTACTTCCGCCGAAACCTCAACGGCGGTTCCGTTGGTTTCGCCGTCGCCTTGGAGCGCGTGTACGTCCCCGAAGCCGAGGTATCCGCCGTCGACCCACACGGGAAGGTATAGGCTGACGCCCTCCGTCAGCCCCCGATAGTCCATGTTTCCGCCGAACTCTCCCGGCGTCATCGTCGTTTCCACGCGCCCCATAGGGGGCGCCACGCCGATCGAACCGATAAAAGGGACCAGCGGAACTTCCACCTTGGTCAACTTGCTGTTCGGCAGCAGAAGCGTCCCGACAAGTCGTTCCGGATCGATTTTCCAGTCGAAGAACCGTGTTTCTATGGGGGCGGGGTAGTGCATCGGATGTCCCGGCCATTCGCCAGTCAACGACCCGAAGCGGGCGTTCTGTTTACTCATCCCGTAATCCCGATCAATCGTAATCCGGTCGATGTGGACTCGTAGGCAGTCTCCCCGTCGTGCATCCTTTACGACGATGGGGCCGACTACCGGATTTGATTGTTGGAAATCCGTTCCGGCGGCCGAGGGCTTCATGTTTTCTGGAAGGGGATTCCGCTCTCCGTCCTGGCCGCGGCAGTCGCGTGTCCGAGTTGTCAGCGTATCGCCGCTTACAATGCTAAGCTCTGGAGTGTGGGGGCCGAAGGTATAGTGATAGCGCTTAGGAAGGAATGTGTGGTGAGCCATAGTTGATTATGGCATAGTCTCCAATAGTACATAACCTTTTTCGGTTATGATGAGGCCCTCTTTGCTTTCCTGAAAGTATTCGTCTTCCAACAAACCGCGGAAGCCTTCCATTCGTTCCTCTTCCGTATATTCATGCTGCAACTTTGAAAAAACCGCCGATAGACCGGAATTGTTGATCGGTTTCCCTTTCGGTCGATGCAGTTTCTTTATTTCTTCCATGATCCGCATCTTTGCTTTTTCCATTTTCAGCCTACCTCTAACCAGTATAGACACGCTCATTGAAAAGGACAATGTACGCGCCGATGCCGAGTATTGACGTTACTGCTGCAAATAAGATTAACGTTATCTTGCAATAGAGGGTTTTAAATCTAATTATTTGCGATATTTCTTGCGTTTTTGCAGATAGAGGATTATCGTTAATCCAATGAATGTGCGATTAAAGGAAATTTCCGACGCGACCTCTTTCTCCGTAAATACCGTATCGCGAGCACTTAGAGGTGATAGCCGCATCAGCGAAGCGACCCGCGCGGCGATCTCTAGAAAAGCGGAGGAACTCGGCTACATACCCAATACGATTGCGGGGTCAATGCGCTCTAACCGTTCGCGTACTATCGGCGTTGTTTCCGCGGACTCTTCCAATCCTTTCTTCGCCGAGGTCATTTTAGGAATTGAGGCTGCCGCGCGCAAGCTGGATCACCATATTCTTCTGATCAATACCGAAGAACGCTCTGAGAACGAGCGCGACGCGATCAAATTGTTGCTTGGACGGCAAGTCGATGGGTTGGTCGTGATTCCGGTGTACGACGATCCGAAGAACTTGCGGATTTACGAGTCGCTTGAGATACCGTTCATATTCGCCGGTCGCCGAGTTCGCGGGATTGAAAACCATTCAATTCTCCACGGGGATAGCGAGGGCCAGAAGGCTGTCTTCGATTATTTATTGAATAAGGGACATCGAAAGATTCTCTATATCGCCGGCCCCAAAAATATCAGCAATTCAGTCGATCGCTTCGAGGGTTATTCCGAAGCTTTTCGGGCAAAGGGATTGGAAATCGATCCGGACTACGTTCTTGAAAGTTCCGGACATATCGAAGACGGCTACGCCAAAACGAACATGATGCTGAATCGGGGCTTGGATTTTTCGGCGATCGTCTGCTTCAACGATCTGCTCGCCATGGGCGTCCTGAAATCGCTGCATGAAAACGATCGCGCGGTGCCCGGCGACGTAGAGGTTTTCGGTTTCGATAACCTGTACATTTCGCAGTTCATGCGGCCGAGTCTCAGTTCCGTCGACGTTTCAAAGGCCTTGCTCGGCCGCACTGCGGTAGAAGAGCTGATCAGGCATATCGAGGATCCGCAGAAGGAATACCGTACGCTCAGGTTGGAACCGAGGTTGGTTTTCAGGGAAACCACTTCGAACTCTATACGCAATTCATGAACCTATTAAGGAGGTACGCATGAAAAAGGTACACGGATCGAGGCTGATCGCTCTGGCGGTCATCGCGGCGCTCTGCGCGGCGACAGTGTATGCGGGCGGAAAGAAGGAAGAGGCTAGTAAGGGGCCAATCGAGGTCTCTTTCTGGTCGCTGTTCACCGGCGGCGACGGAGAGTTTTTCGACGCGATGGTCAAGGAATTCAACCGGACGCATCCTGAGATTGTCGCAAAGACCGATACGGTCAAATTCGACAATTACTACACGAAACTCACCACGGCCCTTTCCGCCAAGAATGCCCCGGACGTCGTCGTTGTCCATCAATCGAATCTGCTCAGATACGTCCCCAAAGGAGTGCTCTATCCGCTGGATGACCTGCTCGGAAAGATGAAGGCGCCGCTCGGCGACTTCGTGGAAGCCCCTCTTGCGGCGTGCCGCTTTGACGGGAAATTGTATTCACTGCCCTTGGATGTCCACGCGCTCATCATGTTCTACAACAACGATTTGTTCTCAAAGGCCGGGGTATCCAAGGTCCCGCAAACTGCCGATGAGGTGCTGGCTGCGGCCCAGGCCGTACAGACCGCGACCGGAGCCATGGGTCTGTCGGTGGACAACACGACAGCCAAGTACAAGGCGTACACGCTCACTCGTCTGTTCATGTCCATGTTGGAACAGCAGGGCGTCAGCATTCTGTCCTCCGATAACAAGAAAGCCAATTTCAACAACAAGGCGGGAGAGCAGGCTCTCAAGCTGCTCATCGATTCAGTAAATGAATACAAGGTCACCCCCAGCGGACTTGATTACGACGGCGCGATGAACGCGTTCAAGCTCGGCAAAGCCGCTATGCACTTCAACGGCGTTTGGGCGACCGGCGCTTTTGAAAAACAGGCAGGTTTGAATTTCACCGCGGTTCCGCTGCCTCCGATGCTCGGAAAGAGCGCCGCGTGGGCCGGATCCCATACTTTGGCCATCCCGGTACAGGGTGAGATGAATCCGAAGAAGCTTGAAGCCGCGATGACCTTCATTCTCTGGATGACCGAGCACGGCGAGATGTGGGCCAAGGCCGGCCATATTCCTACCAGGAAGTCCGTTACCTCCAAGGCCGAGTTCACCTCGCTGCCGCACCGGAAAGATTACGCCGCTGCGGCGGCTGCAGCGGTGGCGCCACCCCGCACGCCCGCTTGGGACGAAATCTATACGAACCTTTCGGATATGCTTGAGGCATCCGTCGCGAAGAACAAAGACGTGAAGTCCGCGCTCTCCGAAATGGAAACGGCCGTCAATAAAATTATTTCTTCCTACTAAAGTCGGCGAACGAGAGGACGAGGGCTGCAAAAAAGCTAACTGAGTTAGTTTGCAGCCCGTCCTTCCTGTTCGGAATCCCAACCTGCGGGCTACCGCTTAAAAGGTTTTCTTGATGGCGATTCCCGGTAGAAAAGACACAAGAGACGGTATTTTATTCTCGCTCCCTTTCCTTATCGTATATGGGCTTTTCTTGATTTTTCCGCTCTGTTTTGGTCTTTTTATCAGCTTTTTCGACTGGGATATCCTCTCTTCAAGGCATTTCGTCGGATTCGACAACTACGTGAAGCTTTTCGCCGACAAAACCTTTTATGCCTCGCTTTGGCATACCGTTCAGTTTGTGCTGATGACTACGCCCCCCCTGCTGGTCGCGGGCTTTATTATGGCCTTGATGATCACATCCTCTTCCGTTTTCAAAAACCTTGCGGAGAATGTGTTTTTCCTTCCGTATATCCTATCCATGACCGTCGTCGGGACGCTTTGGGCTTGGCTCCTACAGAAAGATTTCGGCTTTTTCAACCAGCTCATCAGATCGTGGGGCGGCAAGGGTATCGGTTGGCTGGTCGACCCGTCGATGGCGATGTGGTCGGTCGTTCTCGCGACGCTGTGGT
>Ga0172379_10011024_pt1 | contig 10849 bp, 6 predicted proteins | sample GrowelOW334metaG_FD_119756 | JGI IMG/M metagenome (GOLD analysis project Ga0172379, IMG submission 119756) | Groundwater microbial communities from an aquifer near a municipal landfill in Southern Ontario, Canada - Groundwater well OW334 metaG | ecosystem: Environmental > Aquatic > Deep... | reverse complement strand
GTAATTGATTTGATCAATAATAATATTTAACGTACCCTTTCACACTTTGAAAGGTTATTTAGGTTAGGTTTAGGTTAGGTAAAGCGGGGAGGTTTTCATACTCCCTGCTTTTTTTTGTATAAGGTTGTTGTCTGCCAATTCAAATGAATTAATTTTGATGGCTTCAAACCTACATTCAATGGCAGCATTTCATCCAACGAAATACCATCTCCAGTCTCTTTGTTGCGGGGCAATATATCCTGATGTGGATTGGGAGCTTCAATGTCCGCAACTTCACCAGCCAAGTCTTATCAGGGCAATTTACGATGTCAGGCAATTGGATGTGCATGATGGGCATCCGGGATTGTACCGATTTTCCGACTGGTTGCCTATTGAACGAATGCTGGAAGGCTCCGGCACACCTGTTACCTTTAAGAGTGAAGGTCTATCGAAATTTCTGGGTTTGAATCAATTGTACATTACTTTCAACGGATATTGGCCAGAACGGGGTGCCCTCATGAAATCAGGTACTTTTAAAGAGTGCGAGGCCTATTCTGTCTGTGCCAGGAAAAACAGTTCCAATGGCACTATGGTCGTAGCCTCTGCCGGAAATACGGCAAGGGCTTTTGCCCGGGTCTGTTCACAAAACAAGATTCCATTGTTGCTGACAATTCCGTTGGACAATATTGGGGCCATGTGGTTTGACCATCCACTGGATTCATGCGTCAGGTTAATTGCCTGTGAATCGGGAGGAGATTATTTTGATGCCATACATCTTTCCAACCTTGCTGTTGAACTTGAAGGTTTCTATCCGGAAGGAGGAGCAAAGAATGTAGCCCGCAGGGATGGAATGGGCACAACAGTGCTTTCAGCCGTGACCACGATTGGAAAGATTCCCGACTACTATTTTCAAGCCATTGGAAGTGGTACCGGAGCCATAGCTGCCTGGGAGGCCAATTTGAGGTTTCTTGAAGACGGCAGATATGGATCCAATAAAATGAAGTTGATGTTGTCGCAAAATGCCCCGTTTTTACCCATCAAAGAGGCATGGGACTTGCGTTCCCCGGCCATGTTGCCAATTGATGACGGGATAGCAAGGAAACAGGTAATTGAAATAAATGCCAAAGTACTTTCTAACCGAAAACCCCCTTATGCACTAAAAGGTGGACTTTATGATGCATTAATGGATGCAGGTGGAATCATCATGGCCGTGACGAACCAAGAGGCAGAAAAAGCTGCTGAACTGTTTTTGAAACTCGAAGGTAATGATGTTGAACCAGCAGCAGCTGTAGCGGTTGCTTCGCTGATAAAAGCAGCTGAAGGGAATCAGATCGATAACAATGCGGTTATAATGCTCAACATTACCGGGGGTGGCCTGGAGAAATTCAAAAATGAAAACCACATCAACTATCAGGCTCCTGAGAAAATTTTTCCTCTCGAAGCAGATCCTTTGAAGATAAAAAAGGAAATTGGCGAAATGTTCAGATCAGAATGAAGGTAAAATGTAGGATGATACCTATCGTTCGATGAGAACGACCATCATATCCATTACATTGGTATAAGTGGGCCCTGTCCTTAACAAACCACCGGTTGTCTCAAAAAAGGGATAGGAGTTAAAGTCATTGGCCATCTGTTCAGGAGTGAGATTCAGGCATTTAGCCAAACTGATTGTGTTTCCGTTACAAATCGCACCAGTAGCATCTGTTGGCCCGTCCGTCCCATCCGTTCCGGCCGATAAAAATGTGATACCTGAAGTACCATCCAATTTCTGAGCCATCAGCAAAGCAAGATGCTGATTTCTTCCTCCCTTTCCATTTCCCAGGCGCTGAACGGTTGGCTCCCCGCCAAAAAGCAGGGCTATCCTTTTCACTCCTGCCTTTTTTAGCGTAGATTCAATTTCCAAATAGATAGCGTTAGCAACATCTTTCACATCACCTTCCAGTCTATCTGTCACCACAATTGTTTCATAGTCCAATTCGATTGCCTTTAATTCAGCGCCCTGTAACGCTGTGAAATTGTTTCCAAGAATAATATTCGAGCTATTCAGAAGGCAAGTATCTGAGTCTTTTACTGTTTCAGGAATATGGCCGGATTGGCCTTTTATTAGGTAGCCTAAAAGTTCAACCGAAACAGAAGACCTAAGATGGTATTTTTCCAGCACTTCTATGGCATCACTGAATGTTGTGGGATCCGCGATTGTTGGACCTGAAGCAATTACATCCATTGGATCACCAGCAACATCGGAAATCAATAGTGTTAAAACCTTGGCAGGATAAGCAATCCGTGCCAGTTGCCCCCCTTTTATTTGCGAAAGATGTTTACGCACGCAGTTGATTTCCCGGATATCTGCACCAGAGTCGACCAACAATTGGTTTAGGATTGCCAGTTGTGCTAAACTGATACCCTCCGGCAAATCGGCCAGTAAGGAAGATCCGCCTCCCGAAATGAGAACAATCAGCAAATCATCTTTTGTTGCCAACTCTGCCAATTCACGAATTTTTGCAGTGCCGTCCACGCCATTTTGATCCGGTATTGGGTGGCCGGCCTCCGTGATTGTGCATTTCTTCAATGGTTTTGTGTGGCCATATTTTGTAACTATATGACCACCTGCTATGCTGTCACCCAACAGCAATTCCATGCTTGCTGCCATTGCAGCAGACGCTTTTCCAAACCCAAGAAGATAGATGTGGTTCAAATCTTTGAGGTTGATGGAAACTGATTGAAAGGTAAGGGATGTGCCGTTCAACTTTATAAAATTACGAATGAGGTTGACTGGCAACACACGCTCAACTCCTGCTTTATAAATTTCAATAATCTCTTCAAACTGGAACATTGGGCAATTATTGATAAGGCAACAAAAATAGCAGATTAATATTTCTTTCTTTAGGATTGATTAAAAACAACTATTTTTGACGGCATAAACCTTTCACTATGTCAGGACACAGCGGTTCAGTAAAAGCGGTAGTTTTTGCCCTTGGGAGTAATATATTGATTACCATTATCAAATTCATCGTCTCTGCTGTGACCCACAGTGCCGGGATGCTTGCTGAGTCCATTCACTCGTTTGCGGATTGCGGAAACCAGGTTTTTTTGCTAATTGGGAACAAAAGGGCATCCAAACCGGCCAATGAGCAGCACCCCTTCGGGTACGGGAAAGAGGAGTATTTTTGGGGGTTCCTTGTTGCCGTATTGCTTTTTTTTGTTGGGGCAGCTTTCTCAATCTACGAAGGAGTCCACAAACTTTTTAATCCTGCTGATTTGCAAAATATCAGATGGTCATTTATCGTACTCATCGTGTCTATCCTGATAGAAGGAAAATCATTTCATGTTGCTTACACTGCCTTCAAAAACACACACAAAGGTATAGGAATATATAAGGCTCTAAAGGAATCCACTGATACCAACCTGTTTGTAATTTTACTGGAAGACTCGGCTGCCCTGATTGGCTTGACACTTGTATTGATTTCTACTTTCCTGGCCTGGTTCGTTCATCCAGTTTTTGATGCCATTGGATCCATTCTTGTAGGAATACTCCTTGTCACTATCTCTCTTTTCATGATCAATGAGCTTCGGAAATTGATTGTGGGTGAGAATATATCAAGAGAGTTGCGGCATGAGTTTGAGCAAAACGTCTTAGCAAATTCGGCGATCCACAAAGTCAATTACATCTCTGCCATGATGATGGGCAAAGGCAAATTCATGCTGGTGATAGGGGTTGACCTCGAAAACACAGTTTCTGCATCCCTGGTTGAGGAACAGTTCAGAAAGATCAGAAAAGAGTTACATGCATCGAATGATTCAATTCATTCTATCTTTTTTGATGTAAGGGATCTTAAACAAGAGGCATGCTAACTCTTTACAGAAAACTTATAAATGCAGGTATGGGAATATACCTGATCGGGATCAAGCTGAACCGAAGGGAACTTAGGCTGATTGGGTGAGTTGGGATAATGCTGCGTTTCAAGGCAGAATCCGGTTCTGTATCCATAAGTTTTTCCCTTTTTACCGGGATATTTTCCGTCGAGGAAATTCCCGGTATAAAATTGAATACCAGGCTGATCAGTAAATACCTCCAGCAAACGGCCGCTTTCGGGTTCGAAAACAGATGCGGCAAGCGAGACATTTTGATCCGGATTTTTATTCAGGACATAATTGATATCATAACCCCGGCCGAAACGTATTTGCTGGTCCTCGCTATTTATCCTGGAACCGATAATCGTTGGCTTTCTGAAATCAAAAGGTGAATTGTCTACTGCCCTAATTTCCCCGGTAGGAACCAATGTGGAATCAGTAGGCGTAATAAAATTGGCATTCAGTGTGAGCAGGTGATCCAAAACAGATCCGTTTCCTGCTCCATGCAGGTTGAAATAACTGTGGTTAGTTAGATTGATAATGGTTGGTTTGTCACATTTTGCTTCATACTGGATCACCAATTCATTGTCGTTGGTCAGACGGTAGATCATGGAAACGCTTAACTCCCCGGGATAACCTTCATCCATATCCGGAGAAACGAGTTTCAGGCTCAACTCACCGATGTCATTTTGAACAACCTCCCACATCTTCCCGGAAAACCCGTTAATGCCTCCATGCAGGCTGTTAATGCCATTATTCTGAGCCAGTTTGTATTTTATATCCCCAATGGAAAATTCACCATTGGCAATTCGGTTCCCGTATCTTCCAATAGCAGCGCCAAAGTAATTTTCTTTGGCATTGAGATACCCGTTAATACTGTCATAACCCAAAACAACATCCTCCATGATCCCCCTTTTGTCAGGAACCAACCACGATACGATTCGCCCTCCCCAATTGGTCACAGTAATTTCCATACCCTTTTGATTCTTCAGCGTATAAATCATCACCTTTTTTCCGTCGATTAATTTGTTGAATGCCTGCGGATTAATGGTAGATGGTACAGTTTTACCCGCACAGGAGAAAAGAAGCATTGCCAAAATAGACGAAAAGAATATGGTTCTCATGTTAATTGGTTTAAATAATCATAGAAAAGAAAACAGGCTCTCCCAACCATTCAAAAATATAAATTTAACCGGCATCATTTTGCTATCATGAATATTTTTAAACCTATTCAAAATCAGTTCATTTTATGGACAGATTTTATATGTTTGTGGTTCAAAATTTAAAGAAAGTTTTTTTGATCAATAAATGCATTCTAAAATATTCTTTGTCAATCAGATAAACTAATAAATTTGAACATGAAAAATGTATTTTTATTTGTGGCTTTCACGGTAGTGGTAGCCTCATGTATGAACGAAAAGAAAGCGAGAAAAGAGATGAACCCATTTTATGAAACATACAGCACTCCCTATGGGGTACCCCCCTTCGGGATAATTGAAAGCAGGCACTACCTGCCTGCTTTTAAGGAGGGTATCCTACAGCACAACGGTGATATAGAACAAATTGTCAACAATACAACTGCCCCAGACTTTGGCAATACAATCGTGGCATTGGATAGGAGCGGAGAGTTGCTAAGCAGGGTTTCTACCCTATTTTTCAATGTCAAGGAGGCAAATACCAACGATTCGATCGATAAGATAGCAGAGGAAGTTGCTCCATTGCTTTCGCAGCATACAGATGAAATTTTTCTGAACGAAAAACTGTTTGCTAAAGTCAAAGCCGTAGAAGATCAGGAAAATAAGTTGAATCTTGATAGGGAGCAGAGCAGACTTTTGGAGGAAATTTACAAACGGTTTGTTCGCGGAGGAGCCAATCTTGCTGCAGACAAAAAGGAAGAATTTAAAAAGATCAATACTGAATTGTCGCTATTGGAGTTGAAATTCGGCAACAATATGCTTGCCGAAACCAACAATTTCAAATTGGTGATTGATAACAAGGATGATCTTGCGGGTCTGCCTGAATCGGTAGTGTCAGGTGCCACAGATGACGCCAATGCAAATAAAATGGAGGGCAAATGGGTTTTCACGCTGCAAAAGCCAAGTTGGATACCTTTTCTGACCTATTCGGAAAAAAGGGACCTAAGGGAGAAATTGTACAAGGCCATGTACAATCGCAGCAACAACAATAATGAATTTGACAACAAAAGTATTATCAGCAAAATTGTCAACCTGCGTCTGCAAAAGGCCAAAATGCTGGGTTATGAAACCTGGGCCGCCTATGTTCTGGATGATTGTATGGCAAAGAATGCCAAAAATGTATACGATCTGATTGGAAAAGTATGGACGCCGGGATTGAAGCGGGTCAAAGAGGAAGCCAAAGATATCCAGGCTATGATCGATCGCGGGGGTGGTAATTTTAAGCTGGAAAGCTGGGATTGGTGGTATTACTCTGAAAAAGTAAGAAAGGAAAAATATGATCTTGACGAAGAGCAGGTACGTCCCTATTTCGAATTAAACAACGTTAGGGCAGGGGCATTTGCCGTCGCCAATAAACTTTATGGACTTTCGTTCAGGCAATTACAAAACATGCCGCTTTATCATCCTGAATGCCAGGTTTTCGAAGTAAAAGACAAGGATAGTTCGCTCGTTGGTATTTTGTACATGGATTTCTTTCCGAGAGCATCAAAAAAGGGCGGTGCCTGGATGAACAATTACAGGGACCAATACCATTACGAAGGAGAGGCAGATGTTCGTCCGGTTGTTTCCAATACTTTCAATTTTTCTAAACCAACCAGTGATAAACCAGCTTTGTTGAATTTTGATGAAGTGGAAACCCTCTTTCATGAGTTTGGCCACGGTCTGCACGGACTGCTTTCCAAATGTCATTACAGAACACTCTCTGGAACTTCCGTATCCCGCGATTTCGTGGAGTTGCCTTCACAAGTGATGGAACATTGGGCTGTAGAGCCTGAGGTTCTTAAAATGTACGCAAAGCATTACAAGACAGGCGAGGTGATTCCTCAGGCTTTGGTAGAGAAAATTATCAAAGCGGGAAAATTCAACCAGGGATTCATTACATCAGAATTTCTGGCGGCCGCAATTCTTGATATGGATTATTCGACCGTTACCAAAACAGGGGATATTGATGTCGAAAAATTTGAAAAAGCATCTATGGAGAAAGCCGGCCTGATTCCGGAAATCATTCCGCGTTACCGTTCAACCTACTTCAACCATGTATTTCCGGGAGGATATTCCAGCGGTTATTACAGCTATATCTGGGCTGAAGTTCTTGATGCGGATGCTTTTGAAGCCTTTTTGGAGAAAGGAAATATTTTCGATCAGGAGGTTGCAAGCGCGTTTCGCAAAAATATTCTGGAATGCGGGGGGAGAGAAGAAGCCATGAAACTCTACGTCAATTTCAGGGGTAAAACTCCCGGAATCGAACCTTTGCTAAAAAATAGGGGATTGAATTAAGGTCGATTGATAATCAAATTATTATACGTGTTTCTTTCTTTTTGCCAACTTTCAGGAGTCTATCTTGATGCGATTGGAATTAATATGGAATAAGTCAGCAATTAAACTTAAAAAAAATCATTATATATTGGGATTGTGTTTTTTGATCTTAAAAGCTAGTTTTGCTTTATTCTTAACGAAAAAGGTTAGAATTCTTTCAGATATTTTACTTTTGTTGCAGAGTTCGGTAAATGAAGAATAAGGTAAGGTCTACAGTAAGGTATTTGTTATTATTCCTATTCATAGGCTACTATGGTAGTATAACTTTATTCTGGCATACCCATCGTCAGGGTACCGAAATTATATTGCATTCACATCCTTTTAGCAATCAGGGTCATACGCATACTGCGGCTCAATATGATCTAATAAAAATTTTCTCCTCAACCTCTGGATTTATTGCACTGGCAGGATTGCTGCTGGCTAAAATATATTTTAGGAGGGGGCAATCAATCCTTCCTTTTCCGGATCGGCAAAATCTTCAGTTATACCCGCTGATCTGTTTCCGCCGGGGCCCTCCGGTGGTCTGTTTACCACTTTAGTTTTCTCTATTTTGACCATGTTTGGTCACCTATTCTCCATTAGGTAGATGGCTAAAGCTCAAAATGAATTCATAGCTATTCAATGTGGATATATGCGTCTGGAAAATTAGTCCGGATCGACGCGTATATACTTTCGGCCATGTAAGGGAGTTACCGTAATGCCCGTATCGATAGGGTTTCTCCTCTTTTAAAGTTTTTGCCCGGCTTATATTCAGCAGATTAATACTGTAATACAATACAAAAAATTAGGATGCAAAAAATATTCATCATCGTGGGCGTCGCAGCAATGGCTTTGCTGTCGTGTTCCCATCCGGAAAAATCCGGACAAGCGGTAAAAGAGAGCCGCATTCAAACAGAAGGGAATATTGTAGTTGTTCCTGAAGGATCGCCTGTATCGCAAAAGATAAGGTTGCAATCAGTCATCCCGGCAAATTATCATGCACATTATACCACGACCGGTACTGTGCGCGTGATTACCGGTTCTATGGCCGAGATCTCAACTCCATTTGAAGGTCGGATCACCAAATCGTTTGTCAGGCTTGGGCAAAAAGTTTTGGCAGGAACCCCGGTTTTCGAAATTTACTCGCCCGACTATTTTGAAACCGTTAAATCCTTTGTTCAGGCCAAACAGGAAAAACAACTTGCAACGGCCAATTACGACCGGCAAAAAGACCTGCGGGAACATGGTGTGGGTTCAAAAAAAGAACTGGAAGAAGCGGAGGCTGCCTGGCAGATTGCCGGTCGCGAATATGAAAAATCCGAAGCTTCGCTGCTCATTTTCAACGTAAAACCAGAGGAGATCAGTTTGGGAAAACCGCTGATTGTGCGCTCGCCAATTGCCGGTGAGATTGTAAAAAACAACATCACCGTGGGACAATACCTGAAAAATGATGCTGAGCCTCAGACCGCTGTTGCCAATCTGGGGAGAGTATGGGTCGTTGCCCAGGTAAAGGAAAAGAACATCAGCCTGATTAATTCAATTGATTCGGTGCATGTCATTACTGACGCTCACCCGGATAAGCCCATCAGCGGAATTGTTTCATATGTTGGGAGCTTGCTCGATGAACAAACCCGCTCTGTGGAAGTGTACGTGGAATGTCGTAATGACAATAAAACACTGAAACCCGGCATGTTTGCCAATGTATCGTTTACCCGCCAAATTCATGATGCTATGGTTATTCCTGCCAGTGCCATCCTTCAGGGAGAAGTCCATGCCTATGTGTTTGTTCAGACCGAAAAGAACAAGTTTGTCAAGCGCGATGTGTCGGTGACCACTGGGAACGAAAAAGAACTGATTGTAAACAGCGGCTTATCAGCCAATGAAACGATTGTTGCTGAAGGAGCAGTTTACCTACGTTAATCGCAAATTATGGAAAAGTTATTAAGGTTATTTATACATCGCCGCTTACTGATTGCCACCTGCTTTCTGCTGGTTTCGGCTTTCGGCGTTTATTCGTGGTTTCAGTTGCCTATTGATGCTTACCCTGATATTGCTGACGTAACAGTTCAGGTGGCTACGCAGGTTCCGGGGCTCGCCGCAGAAGAAATTGAACAGCAAATCACCATTCCACTCGAAAAGGAATTGAACGGCTTACCTGGTCTGCAAACCATGCGCAGCAAAAATATGTTCGGCATCTCCACCATCATCTTGGTTTTTAAAGATGGAGTTGACGATTATTTTGCCCGGCAGCGGGTGCAGGAGCGTATCAATGGTGCGGAACTTCCTTTCGGTGCAGTACCAGGTTTGAATCCGCTCACTTCGCCAACAGGTGAAGTTTGTCGGTATGTAATTGAAACGGCAAGTCACAGCCTGCGTGAAATTACCGACCTTCAGAAATGGGTAATTATTCCCCGTCTGAAACAGGTAACCGGAGTGGCCGATGTTTCCAACTTTGGTGGAATTACAACCCAGTTCCAGATTGAAATAGATCCCAAAAAATTGGGAAAATACGATATTTCACTTTCTGATGTAATTGACCGGATAGGTAAAAACAATGCCAATGCAGGAGGAAGCATGATCGACCGGGGCGATTTATCTTATGTGGTTCGTGGAATAGGATTAGTAAAAGACCTCGACGACCTGGGTCGTATTGTGGTGAAAACAGAACATGGACTCCCGATTTACCTGAGTGATTTGGGAACCCTTAAATATGGCAACATCGAGCGTAAAGGGGTCTTAGGCTATTCTGACCAGAAACGGAATTACAGTGATGGAATTCAGGGAATAGTGCAGTTGTTAAGGTACGAAAACCCATCAGAAGTGCTTGAAAACGTACATCAGGCCATTGATGAACTGAACAACGAAACACTTCCCAAAGGAGTGAATATTCACGTGTTTATGGATCGTACCCAGTTGGTCAATGCCACATTAAATACTGTTTCACATACTTTGCTGTTCGGGATTTTGCTGGTTGTGACAGTTCTTATTATTTTTCTTGGAAGTTGGCGGGGGGCGTTGATTGTGGCTGTCGCTATACCGCTTTCGCTGCTAATTGCCTTTATCCTGATGCACGCCACAAACATTCCGGCTAACTTGTTGTCGCTGGGAGCTATCGACTTCGGAATTATAGTGGACGGCTCCATTGTTATGATGGAAACCATTCTCCGGAAGCGTGAAGAAAATCCGGACGAGCCCTTACATGGCGACAACATAGTGAAAAGAGCTGCCGAAGTTGGGAAACCCATTTTCTTTTCGTTGCTGATCATCATTATGGCTTACCTGCCACTATTTACGTTTGAGCGTATCGAAAAAAAAATGTTCACCCCGATGGCTTTCACTGTGGGCTATGCCCTACTTGGTGCTTTGGCCGTTGCCTTGCTGCTTATTCCCGGTTTGACATTTTGGGTTTATCGTAAACCTCAGAAGGTACTTCATAATCCGTGGATCGAACGCCTGAGTAATTTTTACCGGAAACTGGTTACCAGATTGGTTGATAAGCCGGGTAAAGTTATCTTACCACTGTCTAT
>Ga0172379_10011023_pt1 | contig 10850 bp, 12 predicted proteins | sample GrowelOW334metaG_FD_119756 | JGI IMG/M metagenome (GOLD analysis project Ga0172379, IMG submission 119756) | Groundwater microbial communities from an aquifer near a municipal landfill in Southern Ontario, Canada - Groundwater well OW334 metaG | ecosystem: Environmental > Aquatic > Deep... | reverse complement strand
GGTGGTCACTACGAGTTCCCAGCCGCCACGGCCGGGAATCGTCACACTTTCGCCGGGCTTGAGCTGCCTCAGCTTCGCCAGAATCTCATCCGTCAGGATCTCACTCATTTTTCCTCTCTTTCCCTGAAGCCCTTTGGCTTCTCTTTGATATTGATAAGATTAAATGACAAAATCAAAAAAGTCAAGAACTAAAAAGCGGCCGTTTAGCCGCTTTTTAATTTATAAATTTATTTTATTTTTTGTTCTTTTTTATTTCTCTTTGCAATTCCACAACTAACCCCAGGGCCTTAGGACCAAATTCTCTAAGTAATACCTTTTTAGCTTTCTCCCCTTGCTCTCCGCCCTTTCTAATCATCCCTTCCAAACTCTGCACGCGTTCTCTTATTTTTCTTTCTTCCTCCAGACTTCCCAAGCTTTTTATATTTTCTTCAGAAAAAAAACAATTTTCCATATGTTTATACTTTATTTTTCTCCACCTTGATAGTGTGGGCTTACTTTTTTAAATTCTTCGTAGTCTTCAATGTAGTCGCTCCGGTCGGGATTATAATTTGTCGATGAAAGCGCTAAAAGAATGGCATCCGGAGAAAAATCTTTAAAATGATGCCAAACAAAATTTGGAATGTACATCGCGCCGGTTGGTCCAATAAGCGGAATTTCCTCAAGGCCATTGCCTCGGTCAACAACAGCTGTACAACTTCCGGCAATCAAAACAAAAAATTCTTCTTCAATTTTATGGCAATGCGCTCCGGTCGGAGCTTGGGGTTTGGTAATAAAATAAACTCGCCTCACTTCAAACTCAATATAATCTTTCAATTCTACCGGACTCATCACAAATTTCGGCGTATCAACTTTTTTTAATTCAAAAACTTTAAATTCTTTCGCCATAATTTTTATTTAATGTGTGGATTTAATTCTTCTTTTCTTTTTTGCAATTTTTCCACCCATTCTTTATTAGCCAAGTACCATTCCACCGTTTCTCGGAGACCTTGTTCAAATTTATCTGCAGTGTAAACTGCCTGCCAACCTAGAGCCAAAATTTTTGAAGCATCAATGGCATAGCGCCGGTCGTGGCCCGGGCGGTCAGTAACGTGCTCAATCATCTCTTCTCCCTTACCCATAATTTTTAACATCATCTTGGTAATTTCCATATTGCTGCGTTCATTATCAACGCCGATGTTATAAACTCCACCCGCAACACCTTTGTGAAGCAACAAATCTAGCGCGGCGGCGTGGTCGGTAACGTGAATCCAATCGCGGACATAAAGCCCGTCGCCATAAACCGGAACTTTTTGATTATTAATCAAGCGGAAAATAAAAAATGGAATTATTTTTTCAGGAAATTGGTATGGGCCATAATTGTTAGAGCAGTGCGTCACAACAACTGGAACTTTATGGGTGACAAAATATGCGTTGCACATCAAATCTCCCCCGGCCTTGGCCGCGGCATATGGCATATTCGGCCAAATCGGCGTGCTTTCCATAAATTTTCTGTCTTCATCAAGTCCGAGGGCGCCGTAAACTTCGTCAGTTGAAACATTAACAAACTTTTCTATACGATTGGCCCGCACGGCGTCCAAAATCATCTGCACACCCAAAGTATTAGTCATAACAAAATCTTTGCAGCCGCCGTGGATGGAACGGTCAACGTGGGTTTCTGCGGCGAAGTTTATGACATGGCTGATTTTGTGCTCGGCAATAACTTGGTTTAATTTTTCTAAATCACAAATATCGCCCTGGACAAAAGTGTAGTTCGGGTTATTTTCCACATCGCACAAATTATCCAAATTGCCGGCGTAAGTCAGCTTATCATAATTTACTATTTTGTAATCCGGATATTTTTTTAGCATTTGCCGGACAAAATTTGATCCGATAAACCCCGCCCCACCACAAACCAATAAATTCATATTTATTCCATTATTTTATAAAATATTTTCTTGCCAAGGCCCAAGCGGCCAAGACTTGGCCATCCCAAATTTCATTTGTCTCAATCATTTTATCGATTTCTTCCGGCGTCTTCAATAAAATCTCAATTTCTTCTGTCTCGTCGGGATGGCTCTTTGTCTTTTTGAGATTCTTTGCTAAAAATACTTTTATTAACTCATCTACTAATCCCTTACATGAGCTCATTTCGCCAATCAGACTCAATTCCCCGATTTTGTAACCGACCTCCTCTTCAAGCTCGGTTCGAGCCGCCTCTTCATAAGATTGGTTTTCTTTCAATCCGCCTATGGGAAACTCTATATTTTCTCGTTTAAAAAGATAACGCCACTGTTTGGTCATGATAATACGCCCATCATCTAAAACAGGAATTATCGAGGCGCCACCATTCGTGTGCATGTAATAATAATCTCCCTCTTTACCGTTAGGCAATACGTATTTTTCATGTTTGTATGTCCACCACGGATTTTTGTGCAAAATTTCTTCGCTTAATTTTTCCCATTTTTTCATATAATTTCTTTTCTAATTTTTTCTCCAACTTCCGCCATCTCCCCTTCCTTATATTCTTTTCTGGACCACGCTTCAAGGCCATCATTTTCAAATCTTGGAATAATGTGCCAATGCAAATGCGGCACAACTTGGCCGGCGATCGCGCCATTATTTTGGCCAACATTAAAACCTTTTAGATCAAATGCTTTTGTCACACCCCAAGCAACTTTTTTTATTGTGAGCATTATTTCTTTCAAAATTTCCTCTCCCCCGTCCAGCAAATTTTCAAAATGTTCTTTAGGAACGACAAGCGTGTGGCCGGGATTCACTGGATTGATATCCAAAAAAGCCACCACTTTATGGTTTTCATAAACCTTAACCGAAGGCAATTCTCCCTTGATGATTTTACAAAAAATACAGTCCATATTTTTATTCTTTAATTTTTTGTTTATCCAATAGTATTGTCAGAATACCAGAAATTAATGGAATTATCAAGAGTAAATTAAAACTAATATAAAAACTCACAAAGCCGGGCTGGAACCATTCCAAAAGAGAAAAAAATACAAGGGCGGTAAAAGAAACACCAAATAGATCTCTAAATGTTTTATAAAAAAATTCTCTGGCTGTCATAAACTATTCTGAACCAAAAATTATATTTAGTCTCCGTACTACCGCGTCAAGAATTTTATTAACCACCTCTTTTTCAGTGAGCGGCTCTCTAGTGAAAAGCGATTCTATCGCAAAAATTTCCACGTCGCCATTTTCTACTCCCGGCGCAGAAAAACCAAATCTAAACTTTCTCCCCTCCGGAGCGAGTTTATCAAAATCAAAAATTTCAGTAATTGTTCGTGGATCTACTCCCGTCGGCGGCAGTTCGCGAAAATCAAAAGACCATGATTCTTTACTCCCAAGTCCCCCGAATTTTAATGGCGATTCGCTGAGATTTTTATATTTTACTGTCACGGCCACTTGTTCAAAATGATCGATTGGGTTTAAGTCAAAATAAACCGGCTCGCGAAGCAAGGCGCGATAAGGCGTATTGTCAGCGTCGCGCAAAATTCCCGAAACCCTGTCTTTCGGATAAAGTTTGGAAATAAACGGCGTCTCACGCGCCATATCATAAGTTGCCGCCAATCTTCCGCTGGGTGTAATCGCTTTCACGGATAGCCATCCAAAAACAACTATAACTGTGATGATTGCGAAAGTACGGATTGTTTTATGTAAAAAAGAAAGCATCGTTATTTTTTAACTTCAATAAATTTATAAAGTGTTTCCGCGCCAAAATTTTTTATTTCAATTATTCCTATTTCTTCGCGACTGATTCTGCCGTCATAAAGATAATTCATTTCTTTTTCGGTAAGAGGCAAGCCGTAATAATAAAGCGGCAAACTTTTCATAAGTTCAGAAATCGCGGCGTAAGTACTCTCTTCACGAAGAGGCACAATTACCCGATGTTCGGGAAAAAATATTTTATCGGCGCGATCAACAATAATTACTGCTTCGGAGGGAATGAGCGAATTTACCGTTGCGGCGATCGCAGCATAATCATTCACATTTTTATAAACATATGCCAAGCCGTCGTTTTTATCCAAAAAAGTAAGTCTCACGCCGAAAAGAATGAAAATTAAACAAAGTACGGCGGCAAAAATTTTTTGTTTTAAGGGACGGATAAAATCGACTAACTTTACGAGGGTAAGCGCGACGAGCGGCAATGACAAAATATAAATCGGTAACCAATAGCGTACATATGAAGTGCCAATTGATGCTTCTTTAGCCGGGTTATCGTAGAAAAACCAGCTGCCGTAATACAAAAATAAAAATAAAGAAATAAATCCGCCAAGAGACAAGTAAGTTATAATCTTTTTATCTAACTTTCCGGCGATTAATTTTTTGATAAAAACTATCGCGCCGAAAGCTGCGGGAAGAGCTATCCACCAAAAAATTCCGGCAAAATACGTGGAGAAATTTTTCAAAACATTTTTTATCTCGAGACCAAAAGGAAAAATAAATTTCGCGGCCGACGTAAACCACCCCACTCCGGAAACCGCCGCGCTCCCCTCTCCTAAATTATAAGCTGTTGTGAGCGGCTCGCCATAGATTGTCTGATTGTAAAAAATAACCGGAATAAAAGCTGCACCCGCGAAAAGAATAAAAATAATTACTTCGAGCCATTTTAAATTTTTTCTATAAATTAAAAATAATAAAAAGAGCGCCGCGCCGACCCAAATTATTTCTGACAGCCGGACAGTTAAGGCTAAACCAAAAAATAGCCCAGCAAAAACAAAATTGAGATAATTCAAGGTCGCTGTTTTTGGCTTTCCGCGCCCAACCAAAAAATAAAATCCCGCGAGTAAAAGCGAGACAAATAAAATATTCGGAAAAAGTCCCCGGCTCGCGTAATACCAAAAAGCCGGATGGACTAAAAGCAGAAACGCGGACCAAAGAGCAATTCTCCGGTCAAAAATATTTTTTATAATTCCATACAAACAAAAAATTGCCGTAAGAGCGAAAAATGGGGTAAGCCACCAAATTATGCCTAAGGTAAAAATTTTTGCTAAACACCCATAAACTAAAATTAATCCTAAAAAACTCCCAGGCACGAGATATCCGCCCATTGTCGTAATACTTCGCGGATGAACCAGCCCTCCGGTCGTAAGATTTAAAGGTTCAAAAACTTTAAGTGTTCCCTCCGCCACATAATTTTTTATGAAAAAATAATTAGCCGCCTCATCCGGAGAATTAAATTTCTCCGTCTTGGCTGCGGTCCCCAAATAAAACCAAGAATAAATAAAGAAAAAAACAACGCCGAAAAAAAACAACGCCGCCAAAGCCCTATTTTCCTTTATCCATTTTGTGATAGAATACATATATCAATTATGACCCTCAGATTACCTTATTGTATCATCATTTCTTTGATTTTAATAGTCGGCTTGCTCGGCAATTTTTTCCTTTGGGAAAGCCCGCTTTTAGGCCTAACTTTCGGCCCGGCTTACCTAATTTTTTACGGATTTTTACTGGGCTCCATTCTCTTCCGCGGCCGGCCGGATCTTTTCAAATTTCTCTACGGATTACTTTTTCTTTTGGCCGGAATTTCTCTTTTTGGCGCCCTGATTTACTTTTTTTATAAATTAAATACTTTAGCGCTCGCCTCACTCGTACTTCTGCCGCCAATCGTCCTGCTTCCCTTTTTACGTTTTGGCAATCATCCTGAATCGGAAAAACATTTTAACCCCCTCCAAATCAATCCTCACATTTTACGCACGACACTCCTTTTGGCGGCGTTTATTTTTTTAACGATTTTAAACATCCGCCATCTCTTGGCCGCCGGGACAGTTGAAGCCATCCGTACTCCCTGGAAAATTCTGCCTTTTGATTTTTTCATAAACTATTTTGTGGCAACTTTGGCCCTGCTTTATTTTGTTTTGAAAAGCCAAAAAGAGGGATTAAACCTGATTTTAATTTCCGTGCACACGTTTTTAACGGTAGCCCTCGCGCTTTTTGTCTACCGCATCGGTTATGGCTTTGATCCTTTTATTCACCAAGTCACGGAAAAAATTATTTTAGCCCAGGGTTTTATTTTGCCAAAACCATTTTATTATCTTGGCCAATATTCACTTGTCGTTTTTCTCGCTAAAATTTTCCACACTTCGGTTATTTGGGTAGACCGCCTGCTTTTGCCGACTTTGATTTCTACAATTCTTCCAACTACAATTTATTTTTCTATTCGCTCTTATACCGACAGGAACAAAACTCCCGGCGCGAGCCTCGCCGCTCTTCTTGTTTTTCTTTTACCCTTTACTGCTTTCATTGCCACGACGCCGCAAGGCCTCGCCAATTTCTTTCTCCTTGTTATTATTTTCTTCGGCATTCTCGCCTTACGCCGCGAACTTCCCCTGACCACTCTTTGGTTTTTGGGCTTTACCGCGCTTTTAATCCATCCTCTGGCCGGCATTCCCGCTCTCGTTTTTCTCCTTCTTCTCACCGTTTTTACTTTTTTTAAAAAACAGCAGGGCATTTTTGAATTCGTCCGCCATGTTGTTTTTATTATGAGCGTGGTTCTTGCTGCCGTGGCCATTCCTCTCGTTTTTCTAGCAGCATTTTTGTTTTTTGAAGGGCCAGCTTCAATTTTTTCTCTAAAAACAATTGAAGACGCGGGAAATTTTTGGGGAGCTCTCGGCTGGTCTCTGCCGCTTTGGGTAAATCATTTCCGGCCGCTCTACGACTTGGTCTACGTCTACGGACAAAATATTTCTTTTCTTCTTTTAATCGTCGGCTTCTCCGGTTACTTTTTATTGAAAAAAAATCTGCCCTCAATTTTAGTGTACCCGACCGCTTTCTTCGCCCTGATTACCAATTATATTTTGTTAAAACTTTTTGTTGATTTTCCTTTACTCATCAAATACGAACAAGGAGTTTACCCCAGCCGTGTTCTAGAAATCAGTTTTTATTTTCTGATCCCCCTCTTCCTTTTCGCCCTTTATAAATTCTTCGAAAAATTAATGGAGACTAAAAGCCGGCCGCTGAAAATATTTTTCATTTTAGTTTTTGCCGCGTTTTTAACTTTTTCTCTTTATTATTCTTATCCAAAAGACGACGGCGAAGATTATCAAATTGATCGCGGCTATTCTGTTTCTCTTTTTGATTTAAACACTGTCCACGCGATTGATGTCGACGCGGCCGGCGCGGATTATATTGTCTTGGCCAATCAAAGCGTTTCTGCCGCGGCGATAAAAGAATTTGGATTTAATAAATATTACGGGCCATATTTTTACTACCCAATTCCGACTGGCGATCCGCTTTACCAATATTATTTGGATATGGTCTATCAAACGCCTTCGCGTGCCACCGTTGCTGAAGCCGCAAATTTAACCGACGTAAAACTTGTCTACTTCGTCCTAAACAAATACTGGACCGACTCCGAAAAAATCTTGGAAGCTGCCCGACCCACCGCCAACGAAACTCTGGAAATCGGCAGCGGAAAAATTTGGATTTTCAAATATCAATTTTAAAGAATCAAAAAGAACGCCAATGGACAACATTCACCGGCGTTTTCTTATTGACAAAAAATGAAATAAATGATTTAATAATAAGTCACCAAACAAAGGAGGGACTGATGATCAAATTTCTGAAAGACGAAATGAATATCCTCCTCACAAGACACATGGAAGAGGGCGACTGGCTGACCGATCTTGGAGTTGTTCCGCCTGGCGGACTTGTGACTATCGCCATCACCGCGCCTTGGTGGGATCCGCGCCGTTTCAAGGCAGCCCAAGCCACGGTAATCGAGCGCGACTTGTCTCGGCCCGAGGACGGCGTCCTGCTTCGCCTCTTCAAGGAACCCGCGCACCCACGCCGTTTCGCCCTGGACTATCCGTGCTTCCTGATGCCGACTGTGGAGGACTGACAACCGAAAACAAAAACCGCCGGAAAACTCCGACGGCCACCCGCCACCAACTCCATGGTGGCTTTTTTTATAAAATTTTTAACTTCATTTCTCTGTCAAAGGAAAACTTCTGTCTATCTCCTAAACACAAAATGTCCAAAACAAGTTTTCCATATCTATTTTTCAAATACTCATAAGCATTATAATCTTTTCTGGTGATTTTAACTTCCTTTTCTAATTTTAATATTTCTTTACGGTAAGCTGTTTTACTGCAATCAGACGTTCCCCCAACCAAATCTGACACTTCGTAAACACCGCGCTTCTTTAATAACTTCAACATAATAAAGGTATGTCTAAAATCTTTAGGGGAGAATTTACCATTTGAATATCCTTTAACCAATCTTTCAACGCTTCGGGGTGTAATATTATTTTGCACATATGCCGCACGATCTAATCTACAAAATAAATATCCCTTTGTATCATCTCTGAACGAAATTACCTTTTCAATTAGGTCAACTGTATCCCGGCTAATGACTAAATGCCGATCCGGCCTATTCTTTTCTCGAATGAATATGACTTTTTTATCTAAATTAATATCTTCCATCTTTAGACGACTAATCTCTGCGACAGCTATTCCCGTTTCTATTAAAATTTGAATTATTGCCAGGTCTCGAATTAATAAAACCGGAGCTTCTTTTAGCTCCGACCTTCTTTCTGCGTGAAAAATATTATCAATAATTTTATTAAAATCTTTTTTGTAAATAAAATTTATTTTTAAGGGATCAAGCGGATATCGTGAAAAATTATAAAAAAATTTATTTTTAAAATTATATTTTTTACAGAATTCAAAAAAAGTTTTTAGTGAATGTAGATATCCTTTTATAGTCGAATTACGATACCCCCTACACTCAATTCTCAAAATAAATTTATCTATATCCTCTTGCCCTATTTCCTCTACCTGTTTATTTTTATTCCACGCATAAAATTCTTTTAAGTTATTGAAATAAATATTAAGAGTTCTCTGGGAGTAATGTCCAGCCCTTTCTTCTATAAATAAATAGATCAGATCTTTTAACAACATAATTAACTAATCAACAATTTAGTGATATATTCATCAATTTTATAATCCTCTACCGACTTTGCGGCAGCTGGCCGCATTTTTTGTAATTCGTCGCGGCTGCCGGCAGCTTGTTTCAAAACGCGAACCAAATCTTCGGCATTTCCGGCGGCAAAGGTAAAACCATTTTCGTTATCATGAACAAGTTCTGCCACTCCTCCGATTTTCGCGGCTAAAACCGGCACGCCGGCGGCTAAACTCTCATAAATCACACTCGGCGAATTTTCATAGCAGAGCGAGGGCACAACGGTTAAATCAACCAAATTAAAAATCTTGACCGATTCCTCGCCAACCAATTTTCCGTGAATGACAAATCGCAAATCCTCACCAACCATATTTTTCAGCTCTTCTATTTTTGATCCATCGCCAGCGATGTGAAGCTTAAAAGCAATATCTAATTTTTTTAAAACTTCTACTAAAAACAAAATTCCTTTATGTTCTTCAACTTGGCCGAGATAAAGAAGTTTTAAAATACTGTTGTCCATCGGAATGCCGGCCGGGTAAATTCGCTCCACCGGGTTTGGTAGAACAACTTTTTTTGATTTCTTAAAAAATCCTTTTTGTGCGTAAAAATTCAAAAGCCATTTTGACGGCGAAACAACGACGTCGGGCGAACCAAATAATCGCCGGCAAACATTCTCATAAATTTTTCTAAGCCACGTTCTCTGTTCCCAGTTTCTTTCCTGGCCGGAAAGAATTAATCCGCTCGGCACAGCCAGCTGCACATCATGAAGTGTATGAATATGTTTTATACCAAGCCCACGAATCGCGTGGGGAATTTTAAATCCTATACACATCAAATTGTGCGTCAGGACAAGATCCGGCTTTTCAGCGCACAAAATATTTTTCACTGCTCGGGCGCTCTGACAATTAAACATATCAAAAAAGTGCCAGATCATTCGTGAAAAAACCCCATGTTTATAATCGTTAAGATAATAAAAAATATTCATCGGATAAAACCGATAAACTTTTATTCCGTTCTCTTCTGCCACGACGGGCTTAAAACTTTTCCACCCGCCCCACGGTTTTGTGGAAATGACAAAAACCTCGTGGCCGGAAGACTTTAAACCTCGCGCCACGCGTTCAGCCACCTTTTCCGCTCCCCCACGGGAAATCGGCGGATATAAATTGGAAATCAAACAAATTTTCATTTTATTCTAAAAATATTTTTTCTAATTTCTCCCCCACTTTTTTTAAATCATATTTTTCCAAAACTATTTCCTGACCATGCTTACCAAAATCTTTTGCCGAAGCGGGATTATCTAAAAAATAATTTAATTTTGTCGCCAACTCTTTAGCATTGCCTGGCGGAAAAGTAAAACCATTCACGCCGTATTGAACTACACTTCGAACACCCGAAAGATTTGAAGCAATTATCGGCTTGCCGCAAGCCATCGCTTCAATTAAAACTATGCCAAACGCCTCTGACTGGTCAAGCGAAGGCAAAACTACAACATCGGCTAGGTTGTAATAATTAGGCAGTTCTCCTGCCGCAACTGATCCAGCAAAAATTACTTGGTCTTTCAAATTTAATTCTTCCACCATTTTTTCATAATGCGACCGAAGATCACCGTCGCCCACCACCAAAATTTTAGCGTTTGCCACTTCTGCCTTAGCTTTAATCAAAACTTCTAGTCCTTTGAAATAATGCGCTCGATCCAGTCCACCAACAAATAAAATTGTTCTCCCGGAAAATAAATTAAATTTTTTGAGAAGATCGGCTCGCGGTTCGGCTGGCGCGAATTTTTCCGCGTCCACTCCAAAGGGAACTTCAAAAAATTTCTCTGGATTCTTTTCTAAAATATTTTTGACATTGGAATTTTTTGCGTAATCCAACGAAGACACTATAATTTTGTCCGCTCGTCCTAAAATTTTTGGCATTAAATTCTTCGTGTGCCAGTGAAATATTTTCCCAAGCCACCC
>Ga0172379_10011021_pt1 | contig 10852 bp, 8 predicted proteins | sample GrowelOW334metaG_FD_119756 | JGI IMG/M metagenome (GOLD analysis project Ga0172379, IMG submission 119756) | Groundwater microbial communities from an aquifer near a municipal landfill in Southern Ontario, Canada - Groundwater well OW334 metaG | ecosystem: Environmental > Aquatic > Deep... | reverse complement strand
CAGGACGTGGTGGCGACGAATCCGGCGCTGACGCTCGACGGCATCCTGCTGACGATGTACGAAGCCGGCAATCCGGCGTGCGAGCGGACGGTGAAGTACGTCCGGGAACACCTGCCGGCGGCGATGGTATGCGACATCATGATCCCGCGATCCTATGCGCTTGCCGAAGCGTTCGCCGCCGGCCAGCCCGCGGTGGTCCGCGAACCGGCCGATCCCGCCAGCCAAGCGTACGTGAACCTCGCTTTGCAGGTCGCCGCGCGGCTCTCCTCGGACGCCGAATGAGGCGGGCGCCGCGCTGGGTAGCGGCGGCCGTGGTGGCCGCGGCCTGGGTGGGGGCCTGCTCCGACGTGGGCACCGCGCCGGACGGGATCGTGGCGCTCGCGTTCGATACCCTGCCGTACCCGTCTGTGGTCGCCGGCGACACCATGCGCGACTCCACCGGACGCGCGGCACCGCTCAGCGCGGTGGCCTACAATGCCGACGGCAATGTCATTGCCGAGCCGGCGGTGCGGTACATCGTGCTCGACACCGGCGTGGTGATCAGCAGCCAGGGCTACCTGATTGCGACGACCCGGACGAGCGGCACGGTGCGCGTGGTGGCGGCGGCCGCTTCGTTGCAGTCGCTGCAGAAGACGGTGACCGTCACACGTGCGCCAACCCAACTCGCGGCCAGCGGCGCGACATCGGACACGCTGATCTACGCGAGTCCCGATACGGCCTCGAAGAACGTCAGCAAGGCGATGACGGTGAAGCTCACGCGCGACAGCGCCGGAACGGCGCTCAACGTCCCGGGCTTCCTCGTGAGCTGGCTCGTGACGTTCCGCGGACAGACCATCCTCCGGACGGACACGACCTTGGCGTCGCTCTGGGAAGATGCGACCACCCGTCGCGTGAGCCTCGTGGACACGACCGGTGCGGACGGCACCGCCGCCCGGACGCTGCGCATTCGCTCCAATGCGTTGCCGTCCACGGCCGACTCCTTCGTGGTCTTCGCGTCCACCCGGTACCGCGGGGCGGTGGTAGCGGGAAGCCCCGTCAGGTTCGTAATTCACTTCCGTCCGAAGCCGACGCGCTGACCGCGGAGCCCCTCCGCCCGGCGTGCGCAAACCCTGCCGAGTGGAGCCGACGATGATCGCACAGGGAGGCCCCCGCCCCGCCCCGGGCACGCTGAATCAACTGTTCTTCGATGCGATGGCCGCGTACGACCGTCCGGATGCGGTGAACCACCGCGTCAGTCCCGGTCAGTGGCGGGCGATTTCACACCGGGAAACGGAGCGCCGCGTGCGCCACCTGGCTCTCGGCCTCATCGAACTCGGCCTCAAGCCCGGCGACCGGGCAGCGCTGATTTCGGAGAATCGCCCGGAGTGGGCGCTCACCGACTGGGCCTGCCTGACCGCGCGACTCACCGACGTCCCGATCTATCCGTCGCTCCCGGCCGAGCAGGTGGTGCACCCGCTCAACGATTCCGGCGCGGTCATCGTGTTCGTGTCGGGCGAAGCGCACGCGGCAAAGATTGCGGCCATTCGCGGCCAGTGTCCGGCGCTGCGGCACGTGATCACGTTCACCAGCGAGCTCGTGCCGGGATCCGACCTGACCTTCGCCGAGGTGGAGGCGCGCGGCGCGGTCGTCGACACACCGGAACGTGCGGCGCAATGGAAGGCCGACGCCCTCGCGGTGCAGCCCACCGGCCTCGCGACGCTCATTTACACGTCGGGGACGACCGGCCTGCCCAAGGGGGTGATGCTGTCGCACGACAACATCTTCTCCAACGTGCAGGCGTTGCTCGGGGTGATTCCCTTCGAGCGCAGCGCCGAGGTGGCGCTCTCATTCCTGCCGCTGTGCCACATCTTCGAGCGGACGGGCGACTACACCTATTGGGCCATCGGGGCGGCCATCCATTACGTGGACAGCTTCGACACCGTGCCCATCGCGCTGCAGGAGGCGCGGCCGACTTTTGCGATGTCGGTGCCGCGGCTCTACGAGAAGATGTACGCCCGCGCCTTCGAGAACGCCCTGGCGAGCGGCGCCATCAAGAAGCGGATCTTCTTCTGGGCGCGCGCGGTGGCCGATGTGTGGGCCAACGCCAAGCTCGCGGGCGAAGAACCCGCCGGGCCGCTTGCCTGGCAGTATGCGCTGGCGCAGAAGCTGGTCTTCAGCAAGATCAAGGTACGCACCGGCGGACGCATGCGGTTTTTCATTTCGGGCGGCGCCCCGCTGTCGCCGGAGATCAACAAGTTCTTCTACGCCGCGGGGCTGACGATCCTCGAGGGATACGGACTCACCGAGACGTCACCGGTGATTGGCGTGAATTGCCCGACGGCCTTCCGCATCGGCACGATCGGCAAGCCGATTGCCGGCGTCGAGGTGCAGATCGCCGGCGACGGCGAGGTGCTCACGCGCGGTCCGCACGTGATGCAGGGCTACTGGAACCGCCCCGACGCGACGGCGGAGGCGATTGACGCCGACGGGTGGTTCCACACCGGCGACATCGGCGTGCTGGAAGACGGCTTCCTGCGCATCACCGACCGCAAGAAGGACATCATCGTGACGGCGGGCGGCAAGAACATCGCGCCGCAGAACATCGAGAACGGCTTCAAGACCAACAAGTATGTGTCGCAGGCCGTGATGATCGGCGACAAGCGCAAATTCCCGGTGGTGCTGGTGGTGCCGGAATTCGCCGCGCTCGAGCGCTGGGCCGCGCTGCACAACATCTACTGGTCTGAGCGCGCGCAGCTGCTGCAGATGCCAACCATTCAGCAGAAGATGGAGAAGGAGATCGCCGAGGAATGCGAGAAGATGAAGCTGGCGACCTTCGAGACGCCCAAGAAGGTGGCGCTCATCGAGACCGACTTCACGGTCGATCGCGGCGAGCTGACGCCGACGCTCAAGGTGAAGCGGCGCGTGATCGACAAGACGTATGCGGCGCTGATTGATTCGATATACAAGGGTGTGGAGTAGCGATACGGCAGACGGCGACATGCGAACTGCATACCACGGATTTCACGGAAACTGGAGGCGAAACACGGATCGTACGTTGGGGGAACCCTGAGAGCAGGATCCGTGTTAATCCGCCCCTGATCTGTGTCATCCGTGGTGAGCAGTTCGCAGTTCCCGATTCCCATCACCGGTATATCCGGAACGACGGAACCACTGCTCCTATCGCCGCGCGCGCGACAGCGCGATCACATCGCCGACTTTCTCCGCCACCCAGTGACGCTCGTCGCGCGCTAGCTCCCGCGCGCCGGCCGGTACTGGGGCGCTCGCTGGTGCGATGAGCCGTCCGCCGTCGCGAAGGACGCGCAGCGCGTCACTGAGCCTGGCGTCCGTGGCCCGCTCCATCGCGATGCCGTGCAGCGCCGCACCGGCCACTGGCCAACGGTCGCCCACGCCGCGCAGCGTGCACTTTCCAAGTGCGTCCACGCCGTCTACTGACGCATCGGCGGCGGCGCGTTCGGACACGGTCGGGGGATCGGCCAAAATGATGTCCACGTCCAGCACCTGTTGCAGCGCTGCCGCCAGGCTCCCCCACCCGCCTTCCAGCAGGTAGAGCCCGCGCTCCTCGAGCCGCAGCAGCGCCGCGGCGCGCATCGTCTCGTCGGCGTTCACCGCCATGGGCGCACGCTCGACCCTCGCGCCGAACCAGACTTCGCCATCGCGGAGTTCATACTCCGCGCCGCACTCGTGGCACCCCAGCGTCGCCTCAATCAGACGGCGGTGCGCGGTGCGCGTCGCCGCGGCCACGAGCCAGGTGTCGGCGTGCTCGTGGGGGCAGCGCAGGCGGTCTATCAGGTCGACGTACATCGCCGTGCGCTCAACTCGGCGAGAGGCGGAGCTCGTATACCGTCATGTGGGGCGGCTGTGCCAGCGCGTAAAGCACGGCGCGTGCCACGTCGTCGGGCTTGAGCATCGCCGCGCGTGTCGCCAGCGTCTTGCCCAACTCGGCTTCGTGCTCGTCCCAAATGCCCGTATTCACCGCTCCAGGCGAGACCAGCGTCGCGCGCACGCCAGCACCCCGCGCCTCGGCGTAGAGCACCTCGTGCAGCGCGCGCAGTCCGTACTTGGATGCGCTATAGGCGCCGTTCATCGGCCAGATGCTGCGGTCGGCCACCGTGCCGATGGACACCACGTGCCCGCTGCGGCGCGCTCGCATCGCCGGGAGAAAGGCGTGCAGCACGCGGAAAGGCGCGGCGAGATTCACGTCGAGCGTGGCGGCAAACTCATCGGGGTCCTGCTCGGTGAGCCGCGCGCGCGGGTAGATGCCGGCGTTGTTCACCAGGATGTCAGGCGCGCCGCCGGCCCAGGCCGTGACCTCTGCCGCCATTCGTGCGACATCAGCGGCCTTGGTGCAATCTGCCGCCACCACGAGGTGGCCATCGCCGAGTTCACGCTCGAGCGCGCGCAACGCCTCCGCGCCGCGCGCCACGAGCGCGAGTCGCGCCCCCGCGCCGGCGAGGGCGCGCGCGGTGGCGGCGCCGATGCCGCGCGATGCCCCGGTGACAAGTGCCGTGCGCCCCGCCAACGGACGGGACAAGGGCACGGACACGGAAGCTCCAGACTCCGCCGTCATCAGCGCAGCGGGCTCGACGGGCTGTGCGCGAGGCGCAGGAACTCGTCGCGCGTCTTGGCGTCATCGCGGAACGCGCCGCGGAGCGCCGACGTGATGGTCTTGGAGTTCTGCTTCTCCACGCCGCGCATCATCATGCACAGGTGGTAGGCCTCGATGACCACGCCCACGCCGAGCGGCTTGAGCACATCCTCGATGGCGGCGGCCACCTGCTCGGTGAGGCGCTCCTGCACCTGCAGGCGGCGCGAGAAGATGTCGACGATGCGCGGCAGCTTGGACAGCCCGACGATCTTGCCGTTGGGGATGTAGGCGATGTGCGCCTTGCCGAAGAACGGGAGCATGTGGTGCTCGCACATCGAGTAGAGCTCAATGTCGCGCACCATCACCATCGAGTGGTGCTCCTCGTCGAAGACGGCGTCGCCGACGACATCGGCCACATCCATCTGGTAGCCGCGCGTCAGCCATGTCAGCGACTTCGCGACGCGGCTCGGCGTTTTGGCCAGCCCGTCGCGTGTGGGCTCCTCGCCGAGGAGCTCGAGCTGGCGGCGGACGAGGTTCTCGAACTCCAGATAGCGGTCGCCGCCGATGTCGGCGGCGGAACCGGCATCGTCGAACGGATCGCCGGCCGCGTCGAGGCGGGCAGAGCGCAGGGGACGGGAGGACCGGGGGGCGTCAGCGGCCATCGTATTCAACCCAGTTGTTTTCGGTTTCCAGCAGTCGGAGGCGCGACAGCGTGCGTGGCCGAAGGGCCGGCTCGAGGACGCGCCAGAACATCAGGATAATGTTCTCGGAGGTGGGGTTTGTTCCCGCCATCTCCGGCACATCGAGATTGAAGTTGCGGTGGTCCACCCGGTCCAGCAGCGTGCGCTGGACGATCTGCTTCACCTCGGCGAGGTCGATGACGTACCCCGACACCGGGTCGGGCTCCCCGGTGACCGAGACCTCGAGCGTGTAGTTGTGGCCGTGCCAGTTCGAGTTGTTGCACTTGCCGAAGAGGCGCGCGTTCTCGTCGTCGCTGAGCGCCGGGTTGTGGACCCGGTGGGCGGCGTTGAAGGTGAGGCGGCGGGTGACGGTGAGGAGGGGCATGTTCTCAATCTAACGCCGCTGGGCGCGCATCGGTTCACACCCCGATGGTGGCCAGCGACCAGCCCTGCGGCCCCTAGACTCCAGACGAGCGCCAGCACATTCTGAGAGGCGTTGGCATTTCGGCTCCCCCCAACCAGCCCCCCCGCATGCCCATTTCCCTGACCGTCAACGGGAAGGCCACGACCGTGGACGTCCCCCCAGAGATGCCGTTGCTCTGGGTGCTGCGCGACGTCCTCAACCTCAAAGGCACCAAGTTCGGGTGCGGCATCTCGCAGTGCGGCGCGTGCACCGTGCACCTCGGCGGCGCTCCGGTGCGCTCCTGCGGCATCCCGGTCTCCGCCGTGTCCGGGATGAGCATCACGACCATTGAGGGACTTTCCGCATCCGGCTCGCATCCGGTGCAGAAGGCATGGGAGCAGCTCGATGTGGCGCAATGCGGCTACTGCCAGGCCGGTCAGATCATGACGGCGGTCGCGCTTCTGCGGAACAAGAAGAACCCTTCCGATGCCGACATTGACGCGGCCATGCAGAACATCTGCCGCTGCGGCACCTACAACCGGATTCGCGACGCCATTCGCCTGGCGGCTCGCACCGCACCAGGCGGAGCGACTCCCGCTGGCGCTCGCAGCGACGACAGCGACGGGGAGGAATAGGCCATGACCGCCCTCCCTGAGACGGATCGCCGCTCCTTCCTGCAGGTTCTCGCCGTCGTCGGCGGCGGCGTGATGTTCGGCATGCACGCGCGCGACGCCGAGGCCGGCGAGATCGAACAGGGCGCCGCACCGTTCGCACCGAACGCATTCATCCGCATCACCGCAGACAACCGCATCACGCTCATCGCCAAGAATCCCGAGGAGGGACAGGGCGTCAAGCAGTCGCTCCCGATGATCATCTGCGAGGAACTCGACGCTGACTGGTCGCAGATCACCGTGGAACAGGCGCTCAGCGACGAGTCGAAGTACGGAAGGCAGTTCGCCGGCGGCTCGCAGAGCACGCCCATGAACTACGACAATCACCGCCGGCTCGGCGCCGCGGCTCGCGCAATGCTCGTGGCCGCGGCGGCGAAGACGTGGAATGTTCCCGCCGCGGAGCTGACCACCGGCCGTGCGCAGGTGTCGCACAACCCAAGCGGCCGGCGCGCGACCTATGGCCAGTTGGCGGCGACCGCTGCCACTCTGCCGGTGCCCGACCTCGCCTCGGTGACGCTGAAGGACCCCAAGACGTTCCGCCTGCTCGGCAAGCGCGTGCCGGGCGTGGACAACCGCAAGATCGTCACCGGCAAGCCGCTCTTCGGTATTGACGTCATGGTGCCTGGCATGCTGCACGCCGTCTTCGAAAAGAGCCCAGTGTTCGGCGCCAAGGTGGTGAGTGCGAACCTCGCGACGATCCGCCGGCAGCCCGGGGTGAAGCACGTCTTCATTGTGGACGGCGTCGGCGCGGCGCTTGACGGCCTGATGCCTGGCGTCGCAATCGTCGCCGACACTTGGTACAACGCCAAGACCGCGCGCGAGAAGTTGCAGGTGAAGTGGGCGGAACATCCCACTGCCAAGCAGTCCACCGAGTGGTTCGCGCAGACGGCCAGGGAACTCTCGGCCAAGCCCGCCGACCGTGTGGTACGCAAGGATGGCGACGTGGACGCCGCGTTCGCCTCGGCGGCCAAGGTGGTGGAGGCGGAGTACTTCTATCCGTTCATCTCGCACGCCACGCTCGAGCCGCAGAACTGCACGGCGCACTTCAAGGATGGCAAACTCGAGATCTGGGCGCCGACGCAGATGCCACAGCCCGGACGCGAACTCGTGAGCCGGACGATGGGCATCGCGCCGCAGGACATCACCATCAACCTGACGCGCATCGGCGGCGGCTTTGGCCGGCGCCTGAAGAACGACTACATGGTGGAAGCGGCGTGGATTGCGCGTGAGGCAGGAGCGCCCGTGAAGCTCCTCTGGACCCGCGAGGATGACATGCGCCACGGCCACTACCGGCCAGCCGGCTTCCACTTCCTCAAGGGCGCCGTGGACGTGAGCGGCAAGGTGGTGGCCTGGCGAAACCGCGTGGCGGTGGAGCCGTACATGCGCATCGGCGAGTTCCCGGGGCGCTTCATCGCCAACTACCTGCTCGAGACGTCCACTCTCGCGCACGGTGTGCCCACGGGAGCGCTTCGTGCGCCGGGGAGCAACGGCATCGCGTTCGCGATTCAGTCGTTCATCGACGAACTGGCGCACGCGGCGGGCAAGGACCCGCTGCAGTTCCGGCTCGACCTGCTGACGCCCGCCGTGCCCCAGGTGGAGGGCGACGCATTCGATGCGGCGCGCATGCGCGGCGTGCTCGAGCTGGCGCGCGAGAAGTCAGGCTGGGGCACGCGCGCCCTCGCGAAAGGGCGCGGGCTCGGCGTGGCGTTCCACTTCTCGCATCGCGGCTACTTCGCGGAAGTCGTGGAGGCGTCGGTCAACGCGAGAGGCGAGGTGAAGGTGCACAAGGCGTGGGTGGCGGGCGATGTGGGTTCGCAGATCACCAACCTCAGCGGCGCCGAGAATCAGTGTCAGGGGTCGTGCATTGACGGCGTGTCGGCGGCGCTCGGGCAGGAGATCACCATCACCGATGGCCGCGCGGTACAGGGCAACTTCGACTCGTACCCGCTGCTGCGGATGGCGCGCGCCTTCCCTGTGGAGGTGCACTTCCGGACCACCGACAATCCGCCGACGGGGATGGGCGAGCCGGCGCTGCCTCCGGTGATTCCGGCGCTGTGCAATGCAATCTTCGCGGCGACGGGCAAGCGCATTCGCTCACTGCCGATCGGCGACCAGCTCGCGTAGACACGCAGGGATCCACGCGGTGCAACGCCCCGTTCACCGAAATGAACGGGGCGTTGTGCGTGTTACGGTATGTCACCCGTCGGCAACACTTGCTTGCCGACTGGGTGCCGGCGCCATAGTTTCGCGACTGGCAGGTTCACGCTGGTCGCCCCCGACCGGCACGCACGCCCCGCGACTCGCGTCGACCTGACCGACCCGCGTCCATGACTCGTCCAACCCCTCCCGAGGGCGCATTGCCGCCGCTCCGTGACGGCTCCCTGACGCTTCGCCTGCTCGGCGAACCCAGCCTGTACGGTCCCGGTGAAGCGGGCACCGAGCAGCGCCTCCTCGGCGTCGGCAAACCTCTCGCGCTGCTCACCTACCTGGCCGTGTCGCCGCAGCACGAAGCCACGCGGGATTTTCTGGCCGACTTGCTGTGGGGCGGCGATTCCGTTTCGGACCCGGCGCACAGCCTCCGCAACGCGCTCGTCTCGATCAAGAATGTGATCGGCCCCGACGTCATTGAGGCCAGCGCCAGTCGCTGCCGCCTTCGCCGGTCAATCCCCAGCGATCTGGACCTGCTCGAAGAGGCGCTGAGGGGCGGTCGACTCGGCGAGGTCACCACACGCTACACGGGCGAGTTCTTCGCGGGCTTCGCCGCCCCCGGCTGCCAGCAGTTTGAACTCTGGTGCGAGAGTGTGCGCCATCGTCTGTGCACTGAGGTGGCCAACGCCGCCGATGTGCTGGCCCGCCAGTTTCTCGATGCGGGGCACGCGCGCGACGCCGTCCAGCTGGCGCGTCGCATGGCGGAGATCGAACCGTTCGGCCAGCGTGCGCGGCGCATCCTGCTCGAGGCGCTGATCGCCAGCGGCGACGACCTCGGCGCACTCACCGAAGCGGCCGTGATCGAACAATGGCTGCAGACGGAGGAGCTCGAGGCCGAACCCACCACGAAGATGCTGATCGCCCAGGCGCGCAAGGGGAGAAGCACCGGTCGGCGCTCGAGCGGGGAAACGCGCAGTCTCCTTACGCCGGATCTCATTGGCCGCGAAGCGGAGTTCACCGACATCGTTGCCGCGTGGGACCGCGCGCGAAGCAGCGGTCCGGTCTTCGTGGCCGTGACCGCCGGTGCGGGCGTCGGGAAGTCGCGGCTTCTCGCCGACGCCGCCAACCGCCTGCGCGCGGAACGCGGTCGCGTCGTGGAAGTGCGCGCGCTGCCCGGCGAGCGTGAGCTGCCGTTCGTGCTGTTGGCCGCGCTCGTCGCAGCCCTCGCGCCGCTCGTCGAGGCAGCCAGCGTCTCCCGGAGCGCGGCGCGCGTCCTCGCATCGCTCGACCCGTCGCTCGCCGATCGGTACGGGGTCACACCGGACACGGGCGCTGGCGATCAGTTTTTGCGCCGCGCGTTTGCCCTGCGCGAACTCCTTGGGGCGATCGCGGAACGCAAGCCCACGGCGGTATTCATCGACGACCTGCACTGGGCCGACGAAGCATCGGTGGATGCCATCCTCGCCGCGCTCACGCGGCTGTCGGATTCGCGCGTGCTGATCATGACCGCCTCGCGCCCCGGCGTGCGTCATCCGCTTCCCCCAGAACGCGCCGAAATGCGCACGCTGCATCCGTTGAGCACGGACCAACTCGGGCAACTCGTCGCGAGCATCCGGCCGCTGCCCAATGAGTCATGGGCGAACGACGTGAGCCGATGCCTGCAGGCGGCGAGCGGTGGAATTCCCCTGTTCGCGATCCTGGCGCTGCGTGGCGCCGAGGACGCCGGCTTGCTGGTCGCCGGCGAAGCGGAGTGGGAATGTCCGAATCCCGCGGCGCTGGTCGGCCACCTTACGCAGGACACGGTGCTGTCGCAGAGCCTGCGCGATATCTCACCGCGCGCGACGCGTGCGCTTGCCCTGCTCGCCCTCGCCGGACGCGCGGTGCCCGAGTCCTTTCTGCACGAGGCTGCCAGCAAACCGACAACCGAGACGGGCGGCGACGCCCTGGCGGACCTCGAACGACGCGCGCTGATCATCCGGCACGGAGACCATTGCAGCATCACGCACGACCTCGTGACCGATGCGACGCTGGCCGCGCTTTCCGATGCCGATCGTACGCAATGGTGCCGGGAGCTGGGCGCGGCGATGCTCGACACGAAAGAGCAGTCGTGGATCGAGCGCGGCATGCGCCTGCTCGCCGAGGTGGAGCCTCCCGACGCGCTGGCGCGGCGACTCACGCCATTGCTGCGAACGCTTCCGGTCGCGCACGGCGTGTCGATGCCGCGTCTGCTCGTGTCCTGGCTCGGCCAGGCACCGCACCACCGTGCTGCGGCTGAAGCCGTGGCGCGCCGCCTGCCCATCACGGTTCGGCTGCGGCCATTTCGTCGCCGGCTGCTGGCCGTCGGCGCGTTCGGGTTCGGGGCGCT
>Ga0172379_10011020_pt1 | contig 10853 bp, 7 predicted proteins | sample GrowelOW334metaG_FD_119756 | JGI IMG/M metagenome (GOLD analysis project Ga0172379, IMG submission 119756) | Groundwater microbial communities from an aquifer near a municipal landfill in Southern Ontario, Canada - Groundwater well OW334 metaG | ecosystem: Environmental > Aquatic > Deep... | reverse complement strand
GTCGCGTCCACCTCGTTGGCCATCGCCAGCTCGATGACTTTCTTCACGGCGTCGAAGGCGGCTTTGCCGCACATCGCCGAAACCTTTCCGTGCACAAGCTTAGAGACATCTACGTCTTTGAGGTCCACCACATCGATGGTGCCGTATTCGAATTTGGCCTGGGATACTTTCTGTATCGCGTTGATCTTGAAATTCTGTTTGGCGATCTTTACCGCCTGCTCCATCACCGAGGCGTCCCCGGTAACTAAGGGGCGGCACTTCTCATACACTTTTTTATCGGCCAAGGCCTTCACCGCGATTTCAGGACCGACGCCCGCGGGATCTCCCATCGAAATACCGATAACCGGCAGTTTATCGCTCATGTTGTTTACTCCTTCCCTTTTTGGGCGCCCGTCGCGCCGGTTTTCTGTTCTTGCTTTGATTTCAGTTTTCCCGCGGCCATTCCCGCCGCGGTGATCATGGCGGTCGCCATGCTTCCCGCGTCGGCGCTGCCTTTCCCCGCCAAGTCGAAAGCCGTCCCGTGGTCAACGGAACAGCGGATGACCGGCGAACCGAGCGTGACGTTGATGCCGGAAATAGTCGGCCCGTCGGTGTCGCATTCGCAATAACGGAAACCCACCATCTTGAGGGGAATGTGCCCTTGGTCGTGGTACATCGCGATGACCGCGTCGAACGCGCCGCCCGCGGCCCGGCTGAACACGGAATCCGGAGGAAAGGGCCCTACGGCTCCCAAGGAAGCGGTCTCCGCGACGGCCGGCACGAGTTCTTCAATATCCTCGCGACCGAACATGCCGTTCTCGCCCGCATGCGGATTGAGTCCGGCCACCGCGATGCGCGGCTTCTCAATCCCCATCCCCGTCAGCGCCTCATACACGAGCTTGATGACGGTGACCACGCGGTCTTTCTTCACCGCCTTGATCGCGTTGAAAAGCGATACGTGCGTAGAAACGTGCGCCACGCGGAACTTGCCTTCCATCAGAAGCATCGCGTACTCGGTCGTTTTCGTGAAATGCGCGTAGATCTCGGTATGGCCGGGGAACTTGTGCCCCGCCATACCCATCGCTTCCTTGTTGAGCGGCGCGGTGGCGGTCGCGTCGATGAGACCCGCTAGAGCGTCCGCGATCGCACGGCGTATCGATTCAAACGCCAGATCACCGCACACCGCGGATAGCTCGCCGAGCTTGCACTCATCAAGCGAAACCGACCGGCAGCGGATCACGTCGAGGACGCCGTCCTTGAACGTGCAATCATCCGGCCCGCTCGCTTCCCGGATGACGCCCTTCCAACCGACAAAGTCCGCGGCGCGCGCCATAATCTCCGGCGCGCCGTAGACGACATAATTTGCCGCCGCGCGAACGTCCTCGCGCTTCAGAGCCATCAGGATGATTTCCGGGCCGATGCCCGCGGCGTCGCCCATGGTGACGCCGACAATCGGTTTTTTCGCCATAACCTACCTCACGCTTTCATAGATCGCACGAATGTCTTCCTTGCTCAGGTCGATCGGATTGTTGTCCAATAGACGTCGAACGCCGTACGCCGCTTCCGTCAAATCGCCGAGGGCGGTTGTCGGCACGTTGAGCGCCGAAAGGCTCGTCGGAATCTGGAGCTCGGTCACCAGCGCGCGCAGCTTGTCCACCAGCGCGCGGGCGTCCGCTTTGTCGTTCCCCGTGCGCGGGAAACCCATCGCTTCGGCGGCCAGAGCCAAACGCGGAGCGATCTTATCCTTCTGGAAGTCCATGACCGGCACCAAAAGCGCGGCGTTCGCCACGCCGTGGGGGATGCGGAACGTGCCGCCCAGCGGGTACGAAAGCGCGTGAATTGCGGTTGTGCCGGAAGCAGCGATGCAGACGCCGCCGTAGTAAGCCGCCAGCATGGCAGCCGAACGCGCCTCGATATCAGACCCGTTCTTATAGGCTTTCGGAAGCGCGGTGATGAGCAGTTTCATGCCTTCGCGCGCGTACATGTCGCTGTAGGGGTTCGCTTTCTTACCGATGAAGCATTCGAGCAGATGGCAGAACGCGTCGACGCCGGTGGACGCCGTGAGCTTCGGCGGCAGGCCGACGGAAAGCTCCGGGTCGAGCACGACGCGGTCCGGCACGAAGTACGGACTCACGATGCCGACTTTCAGGTTCTTGGCGGGGAAAAGCACGATGGCGTTGGGTGTGGCTTCGGCACCGGTGCCCGCGGTGGTCGGAACCATCACGCAGGGGATGCCCTTGCCGGGAACTCCGCTGTCCGCGAGCCGCGCCGTCGTCCAGTCGTTGCCGGCCAGGACCGACAGAATCTTAGCCGCGTCGATGACCGACCCGCCGCCGATAGCGACGATCGCGTTTGTCTTGGAGGAGCGGATCGACGCGACGATGCCGTCCAAATCGCCGTCGGTGGGCTCGGCGGGAACGGTGTCCACGACAGTCGCCTTGAAACCGGCCGCGGTTAAGTCGGCGGCGACGCGAGCGGGAGTCCCCGTTCCCGCGATGCCCTTGTCGGTCAGTACGAGAACGGAAGCGCCGGCGCTCGCCAGATCTTTGACGATTTCAGGGATGACCTTTACGGCACCGACGCCGAAACGGGCGCGTGCGGAGGAAGTAACTGAAAAAGGAATCATGTTTTTTTCTCCTTACTGTAAACCGGTACGGTAGAGACCATCGCCAGACTCTTTGCCATGGCATCCTGATCACCGAAACCGCCGGACTTGGAAACGAAGTACATCCGCCGTTCAAGCGATGCGGAACGGAAGAAACCGAAAGGAAGACCCGGAAGTATTTCGGAAATAAAATCGATGCTTTCGGCGCCGAGGGCCGCCGCGATCCGCGCGGCCGTGTCTCCGCCCGACGCAAAGAGAAAGCGTATTTTCCTGACCCGCGCGGCTTCCAATGTGAGTTCCCCGAGGAAGCGCGAGATGAGGACTCCGGCGTTCTTATCGGATAGGTCGGCCGCCCCCGGCGTAAAAGAGCCGCTGGTCCTGATGAGAAGCGCGTGCCGCTTTGATGCCGCACGGATCAGGCTGAGGAGCCGTCGTTTTTCTTCGGCCGGATTCGCGAGTACGGCGGCGGAAAGCACCACGATTTCAACGGCGCCGGCTTTCCGGACAAGCCGGTCGCATTGCGCGGCGCTCGTCGGCGTCACCGATCCGATGACGAATAATGCGCGGCCTTGCGGGAAGCGCGGAAGAGCGGGTTTCACGGCATCGTCTTTTTTGGCGAGCGCTTCAGCCAGACCCGATGAACCGACGAACAAAAGGCCGTCGAGCGACGAGAGCGACGCGACCGATCTTAGGTCCTCCATCGTCTCCGCGTCGGCGACGAACAGCCGCGTGCCGAGCGCAAGCTGTTCATTGATCTTAGCCAGCAATTTTTCTTTTCCGGACCGCACCAATTCAAGCGGCAATTCGTGTACCGCGCCGGGAAAACGACGTTCCATAAGCTTGGAAACCCTCGCCTCGGTTACCGGCGTAAAGGGGTCGCGCGCTACGGAACTGTTTGCTAAAGGTTCTCCCGCCACATAGCAGAGGCCGTTCACGACCGTCCGCTGGTTCCGGGGGGCTGAAGGCGCCACCACCGCGAATCGATAGGAAGCCGCGTCCATAACCGCCGCGATCTCGTCAGCGGGATTTCCGCGCAGAGTGGAATCGATTTTCTTAAAAAAGGTACGTGATCCGGCAGCATATAATTCGTGGGTCGCTGCCGCGACTCGGTCGTACGCCGCGTTTGGAGATAGGAAACGGGTATCCGTATCGACGACGATTGCCGCCAACGACCTGCCGCGATTTCCGTTTCCGCTCGGTTTCAAAATCAAACGGACTCTTTTGCCCGACGATCCGAACTGAACGGCAGAATCTCCCGCGCCGGTAAAATCGTCGGCTATTATTACCCAATTGCTTTTCATGCTGACTAAGAAAACAGCAAAAAACATGCCAAGATATCAAAATAGATGTTTATAAAACCGAATTGCGCTCTTCTCGATAGTTTTCCAGCAAACAGAGCATGGCGCATAAAACATCAAACCAAAAACCAACAATACCCGCTTGTTTCCAAGACAAGAATAATGCGTCAAAGGAAAATCAATCGCCCGAATGGTTATTTTTTCACCAGGATGGTGATTTATACACCGGTCATCATTTTTCCCAAAGAGCTCCTTTCGCCGTATCCGGGGACAATCCCGCGTACAGACCGAGTATGCCTTTTCGTTTCTGAATCGGTGGGATCCAGCCTTTTTTACGGACTGAAAGCTCCGCCTTGGACACTTCCAAATCAAGCAACCTTTTTTCCAAGTCGATTGAAATTACGTCTCCGTCACGAACAAATGCCAGCGGTCCGCCTTTAGCGGCCTCGGGGGAGACATGGCCGATGCAGGGTCCTCGTGTCGATCCGGAGAAACGCCCGTCGGTCACGAGCGCCGTCTGAGAAGCGAGACCGCTCCCCGCGAGTATCGCCGTAATAAGCTGCATTTCCCGCATCCCCGGGCCGCCGACCGGTCCTTCGTTTCGGATAACGATCACCGTCCCCGATTTCACAAGGCCATTCTCAACGGCGTCAACCGCCGAATCCATCCCGTCGAATACCGCGGCGGGTCCCTTGAAGCGCCGCATTTCCGCGGGCACCGCCGACGCTTTGACCACAGCGCCTTCAGGAGCCAGACTGCCCCGCAGGATCGTGATCCCGCCCTTGGGGGCATACGGCGCGTCAACCGGCCGTATCAGCTCGCGGTCGGACCACTCGGCGGTCGCGACAGTCTCCGCCAGACTTTTGCCGGTAACGGTCGGCAGATCGAGCGCAAGCAAATCCTTCATTGACTTCAGGACGGCGGGAACGCCGCCCGAACGGTGAAAATCCGTCATGGTTTTTGCGCTTGAAGGATTCACTTTCAAAATAATGGGAGTTTTTTCTCCAAGGTCCTCGAAGGTTTCTATCCCCATGGAAAAACCCGCGGCGGCAGCCATCGCGGGAAGATGCAGGACCGCGTTCGTCGAGCCGCCGATGCCTAGGCACACCTTTACGGCGTTCAGGTAACTGTCCTTTGACAATAGATCGAGGGGTTTTATGTTTTCTCTAACGAGCGAGACAACCCGCTCCCCGGCGGCGACCGCCTCTCTCTGTTTTTCTGAAGAATCCGCGAACATCGTAGCGGAAAGCGGAAACGTCAGACCCATGGCTTCGGCTACGCAATTCATGGTATTCGCCGTGCCGAGCATCGAACAGCTGCCGAGCGAGGGACAAGCCGCCTGTTCAACAGCCGCCAAATCTTCCTCGGACATCTTTCCTGCCTGACACCTTCCAATGCATTCACGCATCAAGGAGGTTGTGATTTTTTCCCCTTTGAATTCGCCGTCCCGCATGACACCCACGGCGACGGCGATGGACGGTATGTTCACCCGTGCCATCGCCATAAGCATCCCAGGGGTGATTTTGTCGCAGCTCAAGAGGAATACGGCACCGTCAAAGCGATGAGCCTCCAGCATGATCTCAACGGAATACGCGATAATTTCCCGACTGGGCAACGAGTAGTACATTCCCTCATTTCCCTGCGCTATCCCGTCGCAGACGCCGATCGTATTGAACTCAAAAGGGATACCGCCGCCTTGTCGGATGCCCTGCTTGACCGATGCGGCCAAATCGCGCAAAGGCAAACACCCGGGGACGATTTCATTAAAAGAACTGACCACGGCGATAAGCGGCTTTCCAAGTTCTTCGCGCCTGACCCCTACGGAGTACAACAAAGCGCGGTTCGCCGCTCTATCCATGCCGGTCGTGATTTCTTCGCTTCTGAGACCGCCCCTGCGCGTCATAAAATGTTACCGTCTTTGTCGAACGGCAATTCCGCCGGCTGGAGGTCCGCGTCAACCTCGAAGTACGGATTCGCCCGGGCTTCTTCTATAAGGTTTTCGCTGATTTCGATTTCCGCCACAGCCACCGTATTCTTGATCCGCGCGAAACGTACTTCTTTCTTATCGAGAATATTGCAGGTCTTGATTGCCGCTTGGATCGCCTGCTTATCATTCTTCAGCACCATCGGTACTTTTACGCTCATCGGTACGGTCGAGGTTAACGCATTCGGGTAGGTATTCTCGAAATCAAATTTTTCGTAGGCCCGCTTTGTCGTGAAATCCAGAATGCCCAGGCCGTTTGCGTTGCCGTGCGAAACGTCGGTGATGTCGAGCACGGCGATGCGCGTTATGGACGGCCCACCCGACGCGAACGGCGTATGGTAACGTCCGACCATGTTCGTGTCGAACCCGGTTCCGCTGATGTCCTTCCCTATTTCGTCGATGACCAACACGTCAAGCTTGTCGAAGTGGAGGCGCGGCGAAAGCCTTTTAGCCTCTTCCTGCAGAGCCGGCTCCAGCGTCATCACTTCTTCCGGAGTCAAAACCGCGATCTTAGCCGTTTCGTGATACGCATTTTCAAGTGAGGCGACCGCGAAGAGAATCCGCCCCGAATCCAGTACGACTTTCCCGATGGCGGGAATGTTCTCAGCCATCCGTCCGAAACCGAGTTCATGACAGATATCCGCGCCCTTCTGCTTACCTAAACCGATGGTTATCATCTTCATGAGTCCGCTCTCGTAAGCGCCACGGAACGCGACATGCGGCTTGATTCGGTTGATGATTACGATCCCGTCCGCTTCTGAGGCGTACTTGTCGATATTCACGGGAAGCCCGTTCGCGCTCGTGCCGATGATGACGGTTTCCATGGAAGCCTTGATCGGCGCGCCCATAGCCGCTTCGGTGAAGCCCATGCCTTCCAGCATGGACCGTTGGCCTGCCGCGGTCGCGCCTGCGTGGCTTCCCATCGCCGGGATAATAAACGGCTGGGCCCCGGCGGATTTCAATTCTCTGATCAAGGTTCTAACCATGAGCGGCTGGTTGGAGATGCCGCGGGAACCGACGGTGACCGCAATACTCATCCCTCTTTTTATTTTTCCGAGAATCCCTTTCGCGTTAAGCTGACTCACCAACTCCGCCTCGGGATCGGCGACTTTAGGCCTATCGAATTTTTGCCGGATTTTCACAAAGCGCGGTATCGGGATCGGATCCAACAAGGTGTCTATGGTGCTCATGATTCATTCTCCTCAAAGTTCACTGGCGGTTCAGGCGTTTTTCTTTTTCTTCAGCAAGCCGAAAAGCGGGGTTGCTTGAAGAATTGAGATCACAGATATTGCAAGCAGCACCGCCGCGATGGGGTTTTTAAGGAAAATCATCGGACTGCCGTGGCCCATCAATAGAGACTGATAGAGGCTTGTCCCGAGAAGGTTACCCAATATGAGTCCAAGGACCATCGGCGCGGTCGGCATCTTTATTTTTTCCATGAACAAACCGAGCATGCCGAAGCCGAACATCAGGATCACGTCGAAGAAGCTGTTGTTGATCGCGAAGGCTCCGATGACACAGAGAATAATGATTATGGGTGCCAATACTTTATTCCGGATCTTCGTCACAACGATGCTCGCTCTGGTGAACAAGAGGCCGAGAAAGAACATGGCGATATTCGAGAAAAAGACCGCCCAGATGAGCGTATACGTGACCTCGGCGTGTTCGGTCATCAGCGTCGGTCCCGGCATGATGCCGTGTACCATCAAACCTCCCATCAGGATGGCGGTCGCGGAACTACCGGGGATACCAAGGGAAATCGTCGGGATGAGCGCTCCGCCGACCACCGCGTTGTTCGCGGCTTCCGAAGCGGCTACGCCTTCAGGAAGGCCGGTCCCGAATTTTTCCTTATGTTTTGAAAACCGTTTCGCTTCATTATAACCGAACCAGCACGCCGTATCCCCGCCGGTTCCGGGAATAATTCCAACGAAAATTCCGATTAAGGACGAGCGAAGCATTGTCGGCGTGAGGAATTTGAATTCCTTCCAGGTAGGAAGCATTTTATCGGAAAAATTGCTGATCATTTTTGCGTCGTTTTCTTTCTGGAAAATCAGGTTTATCGCCTGCGGTACCGAAAAAAGACCGATCAACGCGACGACGAAAGGAATACCCGAAAAAAGATTGATGTTTCCGAAAGTAAATCGGGGTGTTCCCGTGATGGTGTCCATTCCCACCATCGAAAGCAATAAGCCGAGCATGCCGGAAAGCAAGCCCATCACCACGGACCCCTGGGCCAGCGATCCAATGATGGTGATACCGAGTACCGCTACCGCGAACAACTCGACGGGGCCGAATTGAAGAGCGACGAAGCCGAGAAGAGGCGCCACGAACATCAGCGCGATACTGCTAAGAACGCCGCCAACAAGGGACGCCATGAGGGAAATGCCCAACGCCTTTCCGGCTTTGCCTTGCTGCGCCATAGGATAGCCGTCCAGGACGGTAGCCGCTGCCGCGGGCGTGCCCGGCGTCTTGATGAGAATTGCCGAAATGGAACCGCCGTACATGGCGCCCATGTACAAAGCGGCGAGCATGCTGAGTCCGGATGCCGCCGGAAGCCCAAATGTCAACGGCAATAAAATCGCAATCGCCATCGAAGCGGAAAGCCCCGGCATCGCACCTACAAAAATTCCGATCAAGGTGCCGCCGCAAACCATCAATAGATTAAAGGGTTCAATTAAATGCATAAAACCGAGAAGCAGATTATTAGTAAACATATTGCCCGCCTTTAATCAAAGGATTCCCGATAATATTCCCATCGGGATCGGGAGATGAAGAAAAAGAACAAACAGCAAATACACGAAAATAGTGAAACTGAAAGCCGTCAGTAACGTGGCGGGTAATTTTGCCGATTTAAGGAAAATAAAAGAACAGATGATGAAAGCCGGCGTCATAATGAAGTAACCGACTGGCTGCAATAAAAGAACATACGCGGTAACAAAAAGAGCGAAAAAAATCGGAGTTCGTAAGTCGCTCTTTTCAGCAGCCTTTTCCGAAACCGCGGTTTTGTCCGCTTTTTCTTTTACACTTTTCAGGTGTGACTCAAAAACCATTCCAAGCGATAGGAACACGATGAGACCTGCCAATATTTGCGGCAATTGAGAAGCAGCTTCCGGCAATTTAAGACTTGAGATGAAAAATACAATCGCTGTAGCCAAACACAAGGCCGCGAAGGAAACCGTTAATGCATGTCGACTCATGAGACCTCTCCTTTCTCGGGCGGAACCGGCGCGTTTAGCCCGGTCCCGCCCGCTCCGGCACGTACTATTTCTTCGTGTACTGCGACTTCACTTCATCCCAGATTCCGACGAAAGCGGACTCCTGGCTGCTCAAATATGCTTCATAGTCTTTCCCGAGCTTTATATCGACCGGAAGGGCCCGTTCAGCGGCTGCTTTCGCGAACTCGGGGTTTTTGCCCATTTCAGCGAACGCGGCTATCAATTTGTCTTTAGCAGCTTGCGGAATACCCTTCGGCGCTGAATATCCGCGGGAAGAACCGGAAATGACGTTGAAACCGAGTTCTTTCATCGTCGGCACATCCGGAATGCTGGCATCGCGCTTGTCCGAGAAAATCACGAGCGCCCGGAGCATACCGGCTTTAAGCTGAGGGTAGGTCACTCCAAGATTGTTGAAGCTTGAATCGGTTTTCAGACCCGCAGCGGATTGCCAGGAAGGACCATCGCCGCTGAAAGGGACCATTTGAAATTTCAGGCCTGTCGCCTTTTCCGTTATAAGAGTCGTAAAAAAGTCGTCTCCGCCGACGCCGGAATTGGCCGCCGTGATTTTTCCGGGGTTGGCTTTTACGGCCGCAAAAAATTCTTGCGCGGTTTTATATGGACTGTCCTTTCCGACTACGATAACGCCGGGATCGGTAACGACGTTCGCGATCGGATCCAGTTCTTTAATCGAGTATTTCATTTCCGGGTTCATGATGTAGTTGGTCATCAGCATGGGCGTATTGGTGATACTGATAGTGTACGCGTCTTTCGGTGATTGCTTTGCGAGCTGCGTCCAGGCAATGCCTCCCGTCGCTCCGGGAATGTACTGGTTCACGAAAGTTTTTCCGAGAATTTTTTCAAGGAAAGGCTGTGCCAACTGAGCCAATTGATCGCTGCCGCCGCCCGGCTGAAACCCTTGCAGAACCGTAATCGGCTTAGCGGGGTATACGGCTTCTTCCTTTTTACCGGCGCTCCACGCGCAAACCGTTACCACAGCGACCAAAAGCAATAAAACAATACTCTTCTTCATTTGAACCTCCTTAAGATTCGTAAACAATGAACTGATGCTTTCCATAACCTTCCGCGCGATAGATATTTCCATTCATCCTCCTTTCCCTTCGTTGATGTTTGTTATTTTTTCTTCATCCGCTCGATGCGCTGATGCGCGAACTGCACGGCGTAGTCGATCGCGTTGATCAGGCTCTCTTCCGTGGCCGTCCCTTTTCCCGCCTTGCCGAACGCGGTGCCGTGGTCGACGGAGGTGCGGATGATGGGGAGCCCGAGCGTGATATTTACGCCGCTGACGGAGTTCCACTTCTTCTCCACGTCGTTCCACGTAAAGCCGACGACTTTGAGCGGAATATGTCCCTGATCGTGGTACATGGCCACCGCGATGTCGTACTGGCCGCCGAGCGCCTTGGAGAACAGAGTGTCCGGCGGCACCGGGCCGTCGACGATGATGCCTTCCTTCCGCGCCTGCTCGATCGCCGGCAGAATCTCTTCTGCTTCCTCGCAGCCGAACAGTCCGCCGTCGCCCGCGTGCGGATTGAGCCCCGCCACGCCTACGCGCGGAGCCGCGATTCCGAAATCCTTCATCGTGTTGTTGGCCAGCTTGATAACCTCGTACACGCGTTCTTTCTTTACGTTGTCGCAGGCCTGCCGCAGCGACACGTGCGTGGACACGTGGACGACGCGGAGTTTTCCTTCCGCGAGCATCATCGTGTAATTTTTGGTGTTGGTGAATTCGGCGTATATTTCCGTGTGCCCGGTGT
>Ga0172379_10011019_pt1 | contig 10854 bp, 9 predicted proteins | sample GrowelOW334metaG_FD_119756 | JGI IMG/M metagenome (GOLD analysis project Ga0172379, IMG submission 119756) | Groundwater microbial communities from an aquifer near a municipal landfill in Southern Ontario, Canada - Groundwater well OW334 metaG | ecosystem: Environmental > Aquatic > Deep... | reverse complement strand
GAACCACCAAAAAATCAGCCTCACGGCTGGTTTTTTGGTGGTTCCACCGACGATAGTCGGTCAAACCTTTGATGTTTTTTGAACAAAGGTTTGGGGACGTGGATCGCGGCGAGCGCCGCAAGTGACATGAACGTTCACTTGCACAAAGCGCGAGCCGCCATACACGTCCTGGAACCATTACGACCTGTTCTCACAGACCCGCCTTCGCTAAAGCTTCGGTGGGCAAGCCGTGACAGGGGGTGACCAAGAAAACCCGCATTCCTTATGGGACGCGGGTTTTTGATTTGAGCAATGACCGTAGCACTGCTATTATTTCGATATTATGACTCGAGAAGAAGCCAACAAGAAATATCAAGCATACGATAAGGCCCTCTCCACAAACGAACGAATGAGGGCGGCCGCATATCGAAAATACACCTATGTGTTCTTGATGACCGCCTGGGTCTCTCCAATCTTATTCATCGGTCTTGGTTCGGCAATCAGACCAACCTCTTTCGCGCCCAACCTTCAGGGTTGGATGATGCTGATAGGAGTGATTCTGTGCGTCGTAAGCTTGGGATTATTTCTTATTTTTGGCGGGAAGGATGTCGTGCTCCGAAAATACTCTCTTGGACAAGAGTACACAACGTACAATAAACCACTTTTTGACGATGCTGCCGTGCGTTGGGGGAGAGCGAAGATCGTAACTGGTTATGTCGTCATTATTTCTCTGACAGTTCTACTTTCGATCGTTGCGTTTACAATGCTATTTTTTCCGCATTGACCGAAGTGGAACATCTCATTTCTACCCGACCGGTACAAGGTTTATAGGTATATAAAAAGGAGTCCCAAAGCCTCCCCAGAGGCTAAGTCCGTGACCGGGGCGCAGAACCACAAAAACACCAGCCTAACGGTTGGTGTTTTTGTTGATCGGGTCTATTTACTGATACCATCCGAGTTAATATGAAACCCCTTTACAAAAAGCTGCTACTCATCCTTATCATCGTTCTTGGAGCGTCTTCGCTTACGTATGCCGCAATAAAGGTTTATCCATTTACAACATCCATTCGAAATGTTTTTTTGGAAGTTTGTAGTGAGAGGGAGCTGCTTTTTCCTGTTGTTGTGAAGTCGTACAGTCAGCTTTCCGTTTCTCGAGAGTCGATTGAATCAGGTTCTATTTGTGACCAGGTTATTGGAATGGAAAGTGTAGATGCGAGTCGTACGGACTGTTCTGTTTCTTGGGTTGATGAAGAAAGGTCAGTCGCTTTCCTTGTGGCAACGCGTACGAATACCTGTAGAGAATTAGGTGAAAATGAACCACTGAAAAAATATTTTTTCAGTATTTTGTTTGAAGATACTGTTTTTCCAGTTCATGATTTAGCTTACTACTTTACGAACCCAGAGATTGATGCGAAGTTTCCAGCTTTGGACAGAGAAGACATTGAAAATATTGCGCGCAATGCTAATCAGTATCGTATTGAGTCGCTCGATTATCTTATTGGACAATATGTGTATTTTTGGGGGAAGAAAGACGGCGCAGCGTGTGAGGATATGAAACTCGATGGTGATGTTCTAGAGCATTGTCGCTTTACTGCCATTAACGATCTTTATCCTGATTACGACGCTTACGCTCCTGACATGAAGACGCTACTTGGAGAATATAAGAATTGCGATGCTGTAAGTGAGAAGATGGGTCATGATGTTGGAGAATATAGAGAGTATTACAGCGGTGATATTAATACCATCCTTTCGGCATGTGCAATGACGTATGCGCAAGAGAACAATGATGCTCGTTATTGCATTGATCATTTTTTTGGTGAAAAAGAGGAAGGATTTGCGGGCCGTTATGAATGTATAGAAAGATCGGGAAACAATGTAAGTGAAGAGTATTGTAATTCTTTGCCGAGTAATAAGGACGGGGGGAGCCGAATGACTCCAGCGTGTTTTCAATCGCTCGCGTGGGTAACATTAAATGAAGGCTATTGTGACAAGCTTGAATATCCAGGGAGAGGAAGTTCGGAATATCACATAGCAGAGTGTAAGGAAGAAGTCGCACGACTTTTGTCTGGGGAGAGGCCGAAACTGGAGTTGAATTAAGTAAAAGCTGCTCTGTCCTCTCACAAGGGAACTGAGTACAATGCTGGCGTATGCATTTAGTACTGGTTCCGACGTATAACGAACATGAGAATATTTGTGCGCTTTTAGATGCGTTGTGTGGGTTGAAAGACGTTCACGTTCTTGTGATTGACGATGCATCTCCAGACGGAACGGCGAACGATGTAACGTCTCATGATGCTTTTGGAAATCGTGTTTTTTTGTTGGCGAGGAATGGGAAGGGCGGACTTGGAGCTGCGTATCGGGCGGGGTTTGAATGGGGGAGCTGTCGGCCATATGAAACCATCTCGCAGATGGATGCAGACTTTTCGCATAGTCCGGCAGATCTTTGTCGATTGTTTTCTGCGATTGAACAGGGTGCGGATGTTGCTATTGGTTCGCGTAAAGTTTCTGGAGGAAAGATTGAAGGATGGAACGCATGGAGAATGTTTTGCAGTACGGGGGCGATGGCGGCATCGAGATTGTGTTTGGGATTGAAAACGAAGGATGTGACTGCTGGATTTCGAACGTGGGAAAAAAGTTTTATTGAAAAGCTTCCGGTGCAAAGTTTGAAAAGTAACGGATACGCATTTCAAGAGGAAATGATTCTTGAAGCTGAACAGGCTGGTGCGAGCATTGTCGAGATTCCTGTGTTGTTTAAAGATCGTGAGCACGGGATTTCTAAACTTGGAAACGATGATATTCGAGAGTTCTTTGTGACGTTAACGCGATTAACACTCAAACGTCGTCGACGTTTCATGTTGTACATGAGCATCGGTGCACTTGGCGCGATCATCGATCTTTCTGGTTTTCTTCTTTTGCATCACGTTGCACATCTTTCAATTCTTTCCGCAAACATTATCGCGACAAGTATTGCAGTCGTTCATAATTTTCTTTGGCATCATTTCGTAACATTCAAGGCACATGGTAATGCGCCGCATGTTGCTTTGATGAAGTTCGTCATTATTTCGATCATTGGTATTGCAATGAACTCAGTTATTGTTCTTGCAGGAGTCGGTATTGGATTGTGGCCAGTTTTTGCAAAGATTATCGCCATTGGCGGAGTAACACTATGGAATTACGCAGCAAATTCAAGGCTGACATTTCGCGCGTAAAAGAGTGGCTTCTCGGCGTCGATGATCGACTTCGCGTACCACGATGGATCCCAGTTTCTATCGGAGTGGCAATTACGCTTCTTTTTCTTTCATTTCAAATTTATCAGCTTCTTTCATTCAATCCATTTTGGGGATACGACGGGGGAGCGCATGTTCAGATTTTAGAGACGTTACTTTTTCAGTTTCGTTTTCCAACGCTAGCAGAGAATTATCTTGCTTGGCATGAACCGTTGTATTACCTCATTCTTGTCGGCGTCGGATTCTTAGGAATTCCATTTTGGTTCTCGCATCTCATCATCGTTTTTGCTATAGACGTACTCGTCTTTACGCTCTTCCGACGAATGGGGCTTGGATGGATTCGGTCACTTTTCGGGTCGCTTGCAATCCTGTCGCTCCCGGCATTCTTAGAGGTGAGCATGTTCTACACGAACGAAGCATTGAATTACGTTTTCCTTCTTTTCATCATGCATTGTGCGTTGACGTTGTGGCGTGAGTCGACGTGGTCGTGGAAGTCGTCATTACTTTTCGGATTGTGTGTCGGTTTTGGTGTGGTAACGAAGATTACTGCCGTTGTTGCATTTGGTGTTGTTGCGATTCTTCTCATCGTAAAGATGGCGCGAACAAGAATGTGGAAGTACGGGTTAACGATTCTTGGAGCGATTGTTCTCACGATGATTTGTTACGCGCCGTGGTACATGGTGCGGAGCGCTGGGCTTGCACAGGCGTCCATAAACAATTACGACATGCTTCCGGCAAAAGAATTAGTGTGGGATGAGCGCATGGCATTCATGACACGTTTCGATTCCGATATTTTTCGCTTTCCATTTTGGTACTCTGGCGGCACTGGTTTTTGGAGCATGATTTACGCAGATACCGTGAGCGACTATTTAGGACTTTTTGAAAATCAAGACAGAAAGAGCTCACTGTCGGAAGATAGAAGAATATCAACAACGCATAACGGAAATTCAGTAAGTGCATACAGAAAACCATTTGCGACTTTAGCTATTCGATTCGGTTTTATTCCAGTTGGTGTGATGTTGGCAGGTTTTGGATATAGCGTCTTCCTTTTGTTTTCCAGAAAGCATCGAATCGATCAGAGTGTTCAGATGACATCGATGCAGCAATCAACTCCGATGAATGACGCACTTATCGTGCTCGGATTTTCGTCCGCTTTTCTTCTTGCACTCATGTACTACGCCTATCGATATCCGTATTACGACCAAGGCGTAGTGAAGTCCATTTTTATTGCTCCAGCATTTGTATTGCCAATGGCAATGGGCATGAAGGTTATGGAAAAATTTCCCCAATGGGTTCAAGGAATAATTTTTACAACGTGGATTTTTTATATTGTTAGTATTCTTTCCCTTTTCTTCATCCGACCGATTTAAGAACATTGCGTTCAAAGCAAAGATCGGCACCCCTCGTGAGGAAGCGCCGATCTGAGGCGTTAGGCTGAAGCTTTCGCGTACCGGGAGTTCTCTTTGCTTTGTGGCTCCCAGGCGAAGATCGCTTGGAGACGTGACAGATGATTTTGCACCGCTTCTCTGTTCCTGTATTCGTAGAGCCACAGTTCAACCTCGTCGAGGCTCAGGATGTCTTGGAGAAACTGTTCCAGATCACCTTCGCGCTCGCGGCCTATCCTTCCTTGGACACTCGTCCGAGTCAGTTTTAGGAACGGATCTTCTGAAAGAGGATCAGACCATCCGTTGATGATGGAGATGGCTTCTTCGAGGTAGCTTAGAAGTATCTCGATACACCCAGCTTTGTTTCGATGAACGAACGTGGAGCGGGAAGATGTCTGAGATGGCAATCTTGCTTCCTCGGCTTCCAATTCAGATGGAAAGGGCCACAGCTCCACAGCTTTTTCATCGTGGATTGTGACGAGTGCACGTCTTTCCCCGTTGTAAAGAAGCCAGTAGGCTCCATTGTCGGGCTGTCCATCGATGATCAGTAACTTCCCGGTCGATTGGAACGCCACGGAAACGGCAATGCTTTCTTGCCCGATTTTCTTGATCTGAAATTCTTCCATGTTTTCCCCCTTTCTGTTTGGTACAGAGCCAGGATTGGTTTTTGCTGTTTTGTGCTGTTTGCACTAAATAATATAGCATTTTTTGGGCTTTTTGGGAAGCTTTTATACTATTCGCTCGTTCTTAAAAGAATAATCCATTCATTATCTTCATGAGCGATTTGCCAGTCTTTTGCGTCAAAAAGTGCGGAAGAGAAGCGGATTTCTTTGCTTTTTGTTCCATTCGGCCAGGCATCTTCTTCGTAGAAAAATGGATAGAAATTGGTTCCAGATTCGTCGTTCATTTTGAAGAAAAGAAGTGCGTTTACGCCGGCACTATCGAGCGCCGTTGTTGCATCTACCGATGCTGACATTTGTGAAATTTTGCGAAGGTTTTCAAGACGAGTGCCCCAATGAGCTGCCGGGTGGCTGAACTGTGGGTTCCAAGCAAGGTAATGCGTTAAAGGAATAATTCCACCAATATCTTGCAGGCCACTGGTGAGCCATACGCGATTTGCATAGTCTGAAACAAAGACGCGAATATTTTCTGCAACAAATTCGCTGGCGTATGGAAGAAGATTTTTTGAAAGTTGATCCTGTGCTTGGTCGATGAAGAGTCCGTTCGGAAGTAGGGGGGAGCATGCAATTATCGAGCAGACAAGAATGTATTTGATTCTGGATTTGGAGCGTAGTGATTCGAAGTGTGTACTGAAATATTCGCACGTCCATTCGATTGCAGGAGCCATCATGAGAATTCCACCAAGAAAGAGAAAAGGTTTACTGAGCATGATTGACTTTCCTCCGAATGCAAGAATACAAAGTTGAACAATGTGCCATGTCAAAATGCTTGAAATGAGTGCGAGCGTGGCGACTTGAATATTGGTCCAAGGTTTTTTTATAAAAGTTGCAATGCTTCCAAGTGCAACGGCACCGACGATGGAAATTGGAATCCAGGGAAGAGAAAGAAAAGCATCGGAAGGAAAGAAGTACGTCGCTTGATAGTTTTCTTGTCCGAGAGTGATGAGATCGGTGACGTATGGAATAAGAAATGGAGAGCTGATGATCGTTGTAACACAGCCGATAGTTATGAAGGAGAGAATACTGTTGCGGGCAGCGAGTTTTCGATCGGATTTCGATGAGAAGATGTGTACGATTGTAAGTCCTATCATTGCAGGAATGAGAAGCATGAACCAGAAGTAATAGAGGAGGAATATAACGCCTCCAGAAACTCCAAGGATGACGTGAAGTTTTCGTGAAGGAGCCTTAAGAAGCTTTACAAATGCAACAATCCAAAGAACGCTTCCGAGTGCGGCTACGACTTCGTAGGGCTTAAGAAGAAGAACGTCGGTTGGGAAAAAGAGAAGAGTCGCGATGGAGAGAAGAAGAGCTATGAGCTGTTCGCGTTTAGACCATGAACAGAGCTTTGTGAATGCGAGTGCGGCGAGGGGGAGTGCTGCGTAGGTAAGAATGCTGCCCCATTGTGCGGCTTGTATGCCGTCCCAGTTGAAAACACGACCGAGTGTGCCAAAGGTCCAGAAGTAAAGCGGCGGGTAAAAGGGGGAGAGGTTTTGATAGAAGAAGTCAGAGAATGGATGTCCGCTAATGACTTTTTCCATGAAGGCAATCTGGAAAGTTTCGTCACCTTGGTTGCCGTAGAGAAGCGTATGCGCTGGAAGGAGTATCGCTGCTGCTCCAATGGCCCAAGAGCTTCCTACGGCAGTAGCCCAGATTTCGAGTGCGTGCTTTTTAATGTTTGGTGTGGCAAAAGCAAGGATGAATAATCCGATTGTGCTTCCAAAAAGAAAGAGTCGTGCTATGGCAATGTGCTGAAGAAGTTCCATTGAGAGCATATGTCAGCATCATTGAGAATTCTCACTCTGATTATTTTTGATTCCATTCAATAAAAGCTTTGTACGTTTCTATTTGAGTTCCCCAAACAACTGTCCCATTGTCAACGTACGTTTTGATCATTGAGAGCATTTCGCGGAGTTCAGCTTCATTTTCTTTATCGAGAAGCACAAGCGGAATATGCATGTTGATGCGTGCAAATTTTTCTCGATCTCGAATGGAGTCTGCTTCAATGATCGCGGCTTTGACTTCTTCTACGTCATTCATGTCAAATGTGCAATTTGGGGTGCAGCTATCTCTATCTTCGGCTAAGCTGCCAAGTTCGCCAAGTTCGCCAAACATCGCTGCAATAATTCCGTCGTCATCAGCAACAAGATCTGTAGCGTCTTTTAGCATGATTGGATAAATGCGTTCTGAGAAGTCTGGAGGAATAGGGTAGTGAAAACTTGTTTTTTGAATGTACGTATTTGTCCATTTTTGCGGTCTTTCGCTTTGTGCCATGGAAAGATACGCAATCCCTGTTGATGCATCCATATATTTGAAGCCTGCTCCAGAGGCAGCAAGAACCCAATCCGTAGCTCCAGTTCCGCCAGAAACGCCAAGGTTGTTTTCTGCTCCAACAAGATTGTCGACTAATGTTTTATTTGCTCGGAAGAGATTCGTGAGTTCTGTAACCGTCAGTGGTTTTCCTTGTGGGCCTCCGAAGTCTGCATGAGTTCCAACACCATGGCCGCGACGAATGACTTCTTTTAGAATGTTTTTATTCCAAATTGTGTTCGCTTTTGCAAACGGCTCTTCGCTTTCAAACGTGAGCTTTGCTCCATATTCATCAAAAAGATCCATGGCCCATTCCATGTCTGCAACATGTTCAGAAAAGATATTTTTATTTTTGTCGTCAGTGAATCCGCTTTCCATGTGCGTCATTGTGCTGATATATAGCGGGGCATCAGTTTCTGGTAACGGATGAGGCAGTAGGGAGGTTATTGATTCTGTTGAAAATGATTTTATGAAAATATATCCAGCAATGCCAATCACTAAGATAATTCCAGCAACGGCACCTATTCGTATCAGATTTTTTCTTGTAATCATAAGAGAAATTATTCCTGCGTCTCGACTTTTATAAGATCGAGAAGATTTTTTGCGTTAATAGTAGTAAATGTTTCTGGACGATCTTTTACGTATTTCATGAGCGCTTCGTATCTTTCCCATTGAATGAGTTGTTGCTCATGTGTTTTTGCGGTTTGCGTGAGTCCGGATATTGTTTGGCTATATGGTGGATTCAGAGGAATCTGATGTGTGTTTCCATCTGAAAAATATATTTCAGACCAGCCTGTTCCTGATGAATAAAAGTTATTTTCATGCCACTTTACATTTAAAAATGTTGGTCGTGTATTTGTAAGAGTTTTCAGAGCATCGGCCATTAATGCGTCGACAGAAATTTCATCTTTTCGTTCATAAACTTTTATTTCGAGATTTTCTGGTCTGAGAAATAGGCCATTGAACGTGTCGCCCAATTTTCCTATGGTGTTATGTTGCAGCGTAAATGTCGCACCTTTTTCTTTGTAAATTTGATCAAGAATTTTATGAAGCTTGTCTTTACCTTCTGCGCTTCCAATAACGATCGGTGCGTATCCAATAAGATCTTTGAGATACTGATACCCTCCAGGCCGATCTGTTGGCTCTCCAGTCTTTAGATCGATAGCGTGTTCTTCGTATTCAAGGATTTTTGCCTTTATTTCGTTTTCTGAAAGTCCGTTAAAAATTTCTTCATGAAAGCCTGCATAGTAGGGCGTTGGAGGGCGAAGATGATATGAGACTGCAACGTATGGACTTGTTTTAAGACGTTCAATGAGTTCTGGTGCTTGTGCGACATACAGTTGCACCATTGGGTCTGTAAGATAGATATCGACTGGAATTTTGTAGAGTTCGTGAAGATCAATTATGCGATTGATTGTTGCAATACTCTCTTCTGGTTGTGTCCAGTCATGTGTATTAATAATAAACGAGGTATAGACCGTTTCTTGAATTGATATTGGTGACGTTGCTGTACAACCAAATCCACCAAGAATAATGAGGATAAGCAAAAGCCAGAATCGCATACTTTTAGAATTATAGCGCCTGAAGTAGCGGAACTGATTTACTGGCTAATATAGTTCTTTGCACTGCTTACGTCGACTACGTAGACATACGTTGGATCGTATGAACCCATATTGATGCTAATCGCAAGGACGTCGTTGCTCGACAGATCAAGATCGATGAGACTTCCGTGTTGAATTGTCCCAATCTCAACATTGTTGTAACGCAATACGCCGCATTGAATGCCGAACATACCAAGCGGACCGGTCGTTCCTTGAGTATCGCTTGAAAGAGTTTCAAGTGTTTTGTCGTCACAGGTGAATCCCGTTGGAAGGTCGTTATTGAGTGCGTATGGATTTTCTTTGAGTGCTGATTTTATTTCTGGCGATGTCTTTATCGCCGAAACATCGAATCGGTCGACGATGTACATTTGTCCTCTTTGTTGCCCTACGATGATGCTGCCGTCTTGAACCGTTGCGTAATACCCAACATTCATCCCTTCGTCTTGTCGCATAAGCGACGCCGCCCACGGATAAGCAATATTGAGCTGACTCTGTTCAAGAGTATCCCAGCTCCATATTGTCGGAACATTCCAATCAATAATCGGAACATCTCTTGGTATCATCGGCAGCACAATAATAAGCGGCACAATGATGCTTGCGGCGATTTGGAGAAACAAAGGAATTGATTTCCGTCGGACGAGATAGGCGATAGGAAGAATTCCTCCAAGAACGATCGCGGTGATTACTGTTATCCAAAATCCGAAAATGCCAGGGACTCCAAGAGAAGAGAGAAGAAATCCTGTACTTACCGTTATCGCTCCCCAAAGAAGATAGAGAAGGAGAAGCGGAAGTGTTATTGGTAGGGCAAGAAGGGAAAATATTTCGTTGAAATCACCTGGAACATCACTCAATATTGTTAGTGTTGTTATTCCGGCAAAAACAACGATCGTGAGAATAATGAGAATGCTTTTACGGAGTTTGGCAATGAGGTGATCGGCGATTTTAATATTGTTACGTACTACGCGAAGAGTAGAAAAGAAGAGACTTGCAAGTATCGCAAGAGGAAGAAATGAAGAAAAGATGTTTGAGATGAGGGGGTATTGAGAGCCTGATCCAATAACATTCATGACTGTAGTAATCGCATCAATGCCGATGAATGCGCACGGTGCGGCAATGATGAAAAGGAGAAGAAAGGTCCTGCGCATTGACTGTCCGTAACGAACGAAAAGATATCGATGAATCGCAAGGTACATGAACCAGGCTATTGCGCCCCAGACAAGAAGACCGAATACACTTACAAGAAGCAGGGGGAGTCGTATGGACATTGTTGGATATCCGATGTCGCTTTCCATCGTGAGGAACGAAGAGAACATTCCAAAGAACATGAGTGAAGCGATGCCACAGAGAACGCTGAGAGCGATATCTCTTGTGAATACCATCGGAGACATTGCGGTATTCGTCTGACGGGCAATGAGTGCCTCATCACCAAGCACATGTTTTGGAGAGTCATTCATAGATTGATTTTCACAATAATCTTCCCAATGTTCTGTAAGCTCTTCGCGGATTCGTGATCGTATTTTTTCATCGGTGACTTCTGACGTAATCGTTTCGATATATTAACCCGCTTTACCGCGCCAGCTTGCTGCGCGGTACCGCTAACCAGTACGCTTGGAGCGTATGCGAGCGGTCAAGATATCGGAACATAACGTTTATCAAATCCACTACCATTTTGTTG
>Ga0172379_10011018_pt1 | contig 10854 bp, 9 predicted proteins | sample GrowelOW334metaG_FD_119756 | JGI IMG/M metagenome (GOLD analysis project Ga0172379, IMG submission 119756) | Groundwater microbial communities from an aquifer near a municipal landfill in Southern Ontario, Canada - Groundwater well OW334 metaG | ecosystem: Environmental > Aquatic > Deep... | reverse complement strand
GATTTTTCACGCAGTCTTCAAGATCCGCCTTGCCGGTCGGGCGAATTTGAATTCGGCGCGAGCGCCTTTTGTGATTATTGCCAACCACATTGCCTTTTACGACAGTTTCTTGTTCAGGCTCGCCTTGGGTGTTTTCACGCCGCACTTGCCGTTGCGGTTTATGGCGGTGAAAATATTTAGTTCGCGCTTTCTAAACCTTCTGCATTATCTGCGGGTGGTGGATTTGGTCTACGGGTTTTTTGGTGTGTTTACGGTTGTTCAAGGGCAGGGGATCGCCAAGGGTTTGGAGGAAGCTATCAAAATAATTCAATGTGGCGGCAATGTGGTGATGTACCCTGAGGGTGGAATAAATAAAAGCGGTACTATAGGAATGTTTAAAAATGGGGCGGCGGTTTTGGCGAAGCAGACAAATGTGCCGGTTTTACCTGTTTCGTTTAGGCTCGGCGAGCGGGAGATTATCAGGAAAAATTTGTATATAAATATAGGTAGTCCTTTTCGCGCTTTAGGAGACAAAACCGATATTGAAAATAGCGCTCTTTTCAAGACTAAAGTGGAGGAACTTTATCTTTCAAAAAAGTGAAGGTTGTTTAACGAACATATGTCGTTTAAATAAACTATGACTTCCGCGTTTGATTCCAATTTTCCCTTTTTAAGGGGAGGGATTTTAAAATCCTCCGTCGTATCAGAATACGCCACCTCCTTTATAAAAGGAGGAAAACCGACGCGCAGATGCGTCGGTTTTTGAAAATGCGCTACGTAAGGAGATCGTTTGTTTGACCCCAAGGATCTGGCTGTGTCCGTCTTGATGAAGATGTGAACCCTATTTATTCAAGGCTTCCACAATCTTGTTCATTTCATCGGTCGTGAAATTGTATTGCTCGTTTTGGTCCCCGGAGATAATCTGGAATATTCTTTGCTTTTCTTCACTGGTAAGAGGCGTGTTGCCAGAAACTTTTTGTAATATGTCAGCTTTTTGGATTTGCAATTCCGTGGAGTTCAATTGGGTCGTGGCAGTTACCGGCGGATTTGCCGCCGTGTTATCTGGGGTGGCGTTCTCGTTGACTGCCGGGGCGGTCAACTTAGACCCGTAAAGGAGATAGGCAATGGCGGCGACAACGATGATTGCCAGGATTATAAAAATCACACCCTTTTTGTTGCCACTCTCAGACATTGGTACCAAAGGCGTGTTGTCAAATTGGTTGTTTTCCATAAATTTTTTTTAACTATTAATATCTAGGCTTTCGGAGTAACTCCTTAAAGCGAATTTAATTATATCACTTTGTGCAATGAATATAATCAGTGTGTTATCTTCCGCTCCAAAATCTTTTCTCCGCGCGTACGAGAGCTTTGTCTTTTTCAGGCGCCCGAACTCCAGGAGTTTTGTCATTAAAATCTTTTTCCACATTCCACCGCCTGGTCTTATGGACTGCCAATTCATAGAGGCGTCTTATTGCATTGGCAAATTGGGAGCTTTCAGCAACAAAAGATGTTTCATCAGTGGAGGCTATGAAGGCGACTTTATTTTCATATACTCCAAGAAAATATTCCCCATCGCTTTCTTGTGCGAGAAGTATTTCTTGTCCTTTGGAAATTTCCATCTGTCGTAATTGTTCTCTAACTGGCGTAGTGTCAGGCGCCATAATTCTCAAATCGGCGCCTTTTTCAAGGCAGCTATTTAAATCAAATAATTGCTTTTCAGTGGCGGTTTTTCCTTTGCCGTTTGAAATTACGGCGTCTATATGTCCTTTTGTTGAAAAAATATTATTGTAAAGCGTTTTGACCCCTTCTTTTCCATCAAAAACATTCACTTTAGTTTTGGTACCGGTCTTTCCAACGGGGGAGAGCTTTTTGAGGTCTGAGGAAAGTTCTTTGCCGATTTTTAAAAGTTCGCTTGCCTCGGCAAATCTGGCCTCGGCTATTTTTGTCAGCTTGTCCGGCGCGACAGGAGAGAAAATCTTGATTCCTCGCCGTTCCGAAACACTCACGAGCCCTCGGTGGGAGAGTGATTCAATGAGAACGTAAGCTGTACTCCGGTTGATTTGGGCGCGTTTGGCCAATTCGGTAACAACCGAACTGCCAAGCTCAAAAAGGGCCATATACACAAGCGCTTCTTTGTGCGAAAGCCCAAGTTTTTGAAGTTTCTCAATTACCATATTTGGTATTATACATTAACAACAAATATTTACAACCTTCCCGTTTTGTCTTATATTGTTGTTATTAATTGACAACAATATATAATTCACCTAAAATTTGTTGCAGAATCCGGCTTGTCGCGTAGCGACAATGTCGGCAGTTCTCCAAAACAAAATAGCTAAAGAGCCAACATAAGGAACAGGTTATGTACAGAAAGTTAGTTGCGATTATCGGCGCCCTTCTTGCCGGAGTGGCGATTAGTGATGCGGCAGAAACCAGAGTAATCCTGAAACCCTCTCAAGAGGGGATGGATAAATGGTATGGCACATACTACAACAAGCAGGGTGTTGACAATGAAATCCTGCGCGTCGGCGGATGGGGTGATTATTACAACACCCTTATCAGGTTTGACGGAGCCACTCAAAGCGTCCCCGGTACATTCAAACGGGCGGAGCTCTGGTTTTATCACTTCAATACCACCCGTCCGACGGATATGCAGACGTGGTTGCTCACTACGAGGTGGAGTGAGATGGCGTGGGATCATGCCAATCTCAAGGGCTACTATATGGGCGACTATCCACAACCGGCGACCGGGACGGGGTGGTATGGGCTGGATGTTACGACCTCGGTCAGTTATTGGCGTACATACCCGCAAATGAACTTCGGATGGTTCTTTGGTCCGAGGGCCAACGACAACCGGTTTGACGAGTTTCTGTCGTTTGACACAACTTCTGGTTCGCTTCGCCCGGAACTCCATCTTGTCTACGACGCCCCAAGCGTGCCTTCGTTACCAAACTTTCGGATGCCGTTGCCAAGTGGTAAGGAGTGGAAGCTGACTACTGAAATTGGAGGAAAATCCAACGATGGCAGTATTGATGGATTCCATTCAGGTAAGCTTTTCTACTCACTGGACTTCGGTCGGTTCTCAAGACCGATTGGCGGCGGGACAACCGTTGAAGAGGCAGACATACCGATTCTTGCTATGTCAGGAGGGAAAGTGTTGGAAGCCGGCAACAGTGACGCCAACGGGAATTATGTCAGAATTGACCATGATGGTGATGGCAATCCGGCAACTGGTTTCCAGACAGTGTACCTCCACATGAAGGATTATTCTTTGGTAGTCAAGAAAGATGACGTGGTGGTTCAAGGTAAGAAACTCGGAATTATGGGCAATACCGGAACTTCCTCCACTGGACCCCACCTTCACGTCACGTTTTACTACCAAGGCACTGCGGTTGGGAACGGGACAGATCCGATACTTAACCAAATTAGTCTGGACAGGGTTTTGCTGAAGGACTATAAACTCTATACCCCAGTATCCACGCCGGTTTTCTATTCCTCGTCAAATGTACCGAGGTAGAGATTCCTTGTGTTCTTTCAAAGTTTGAAAACATAGCCAACTTCTTCTGGGGTTGGTTTTTATTTTGGCTAGCGATAGGAACGGATTTGTTGCAGTAAAAACATATAATGCTCATTTAAATCACCTAATACTGAAAAGGGACTGCAAGATTTAATTCTCTCTTAAGGATATATGCTGCAGAATCGCATCCATCTCTTTTAGAATATCAGGGTCAAACGTATCAATCTTATCTAATGAAAAGTCAACACCGATATATACGTTGTTTATTCTTACTGAAGAATCACATGAGGCTAGTTGCTTTGGAACTTTATTGTCAATGTTAGTTTGCATATGACAAACATTTAGGTATGTTTGACCATTTCCCTCCCATTGCTCAGGAATAATTGACCGCGATATGACATTATCGTTGTTAATAACAAAAGATATGTAGTCTGATATGTCATAAATGACACGTCCTCCAAATAATATATCTGTGTTGCCGGTTTCGTTGTACCCAATAAGAATTATATGGGCTTTCTTTTGAAGCTGTACTCGGTTTGTTGTAACAATTACCCCTGAACTCAAACTGGTTGTTGAGATTCCCGTTTTTATTTTCCAATCATCAGGATATTTTATTGTTAGACCGTATTTATCATCCTTAAACTCTTTCCAATCAGAAGTGTCCACTTTAACCGGAAAGGCGATTGGTAATGTTACATACTTTTTTTCTATAGGCTGTGCCATCGGATATTCACCATTCGGGGTATATGGTTCTCCTTGTATGATAGACAGTTTTTCCAGTCTCGGTGTTGTTCGGATTGAGTAAATAGAAAAAACAATACTTACGCATAATCCAGAGATTATCACCGCGGCCAATATTTTTTGTGTTTTGCTCATAGGCGAATTGTTATAACTGTTGTTAAATATTATCAACAATCATTTACAAAAGCAAGTTTGTGATTCATACTTGATGTATGGCCGTCCGTTTCGTAGAGTGGAAAAAAATTGTTGCGGTCGGCATTTTGGCGAATACTTTATTTGTGCTATCTTTTTGATTATAAACACTATGGAGATTGGAATACACGCGATTCTTGTTTTGATGGTGGCAATATTCATGGGCAGTTTTTCTCTTACCGTTTACTTGGGTGGTGGTACAAAATCTTCGCGGGTATTTGCGCACGGTGTGCTATGCGCCAGCCTTTGGGCGATTGCTCTTGGGCTTTTTATCAGTACGGAGGATAAAGTATTAGGCATTTTTTTAGGCAAGTTAACTTATTTTTTAGGTTCGCTTGTGGCGTCTGTTTTGCTTGTATTTTTTTATGTATTTCCTGAAGATAAAAAAATTCCCAAGAAATTGTTATTTTTCTTGGTTATTTCTGAATTAATTTTCTTTTATATATATTTTGCAACAGATTTAATGGTTGGGGATTTTTCTTTTTCCAAAGAATTAGGTTTTTGGATATGGAAGGTTAGGCCATTGTCTCTTTTGTTTGATGTCTATTTCTTTTCCATTTTCGGCCTTGGTATTTATCGTCTTTATAAGAATTACGCAGGTGAGAACAATCTAGATTTAAAGAGAAATTTGAGATATATGCTTATTGCTTTTGTTGTTGGAATCATACCCCCATCTCTTTTTGACATTATATTGCTAAAATTTGGGGTTTTCAATTTGAACTGGCTTGGCCCAATCACTGGTCTTTTTTGGATTATGATTGTCGGCTATTCAATGCTGAAATATCAGCAAATGCGAGTCAGGCTTTTATTCTCCGAGATATTCATTACGGCTATGTTAGTAATATCGCTGATGAACATCTTTGTTGATATTTCATTTGGAATTTACGGCAAAATAGCGTTGCCGATTTTGTTGTGTCTGTTCGGATATTTTTTGATAAAATCAGTCCTTCACGAGGCAAATCAAGGGGAGCAGCTTAAGGCTTTAAACACTAAACTTGCAGACCTGAATAGTAATCTGGAGAAAAGGGTGATGGAGCAAACCGTGGAAATCAGGAAGGCTTATGAAGTGGAAAAGAAAGCTCGGACTGAACTGCAGGAATTGGACCAAAATAAGAATGATTTCATCATCATTACCCAGCATCACCTTCGCACACCGCTTGCGCAGATTCGTTGGTATAGCGATTCTATTTTAAATGGGTTGTACGGGTATCTTTCCAAGGAATGTGTTCCGGCGGTGTCTGGTATCGGAAAAGCGGCCGATAAACTTCTCAAAACACTTAACAACTTTTTGGATATCTCAGAGCTTAAAATCGGCAAACAGATTATTTCCGTCCAGCCAATAAATATCAAGTATATTTTGGAGTTATTGTTGGACGAGATGTCTTCTGAAATAAAGAAGCGCGGAATCAAAGTTAATTTTCCGGAAGACGGCCGGTTATGGCCGCTTGTAATGTGCGACTCGGCAAGAATCAAGGATGCCTTGGCGGTTATTTTGGATAATGCGGTCAAGTACAATTTGGATGGGGGAACAATCGGCATATCGTTTGACGATAAGAAGGGGATGTTGTCAGTTGAAATTGTGAATACCGGGATATCTTTGACCGCTGAGGATAAGGCGAGAATATTCAAAAAGAGCTTTTTCCGTTCCAAAGACGCCAAGAAAGCCAATCCTCTCGGTATGGGTGTGGGTCTTCTGGTGGCAAAAACGATTGTGGAGGCGCATAAAGGTACGATTTCCATCCGGCCAAACGTTAATTCTCGCGGCGCTAGGGTGGTTATGCAGCTTCCGCTGGCGGTCGGTGAATAAGAGCATCACGAACGAATGATTTTTCCGTGGCGTGTTATAATACCATTGCATTATCTACACGGGCAATGTTGTGGTCCTGTATAGATAATTTCAAACTGTGAATAAGATATTTTTCTTTTCTCCTCTGATTATCCAAAACATAATTTGGCTTACAGCTCGGTTACCTTTCTGGTTATTTTGTCGGCTTAAGGTCGTTGGTTTGGATAATTTTAAAAACCTTCCCAAAGGAGTGGTTTTTGTTTCTAATCATTCAAGCGAGCTGGACCCCGTTTTGGTCCCGATATCTTTCTCGTTTCTATCCAAGTTTTTGCCGATGTTCTACACTTCGCGTGGTAAAAGTTTTTATAAAAGAAGTGGCTGGCGACAGATTTTTTACGGAGGGTTATTTTTTAAAGTTTTGGGCGCTCACTCGGTCAACTCCGGCAGTCAAGATTACAACATATCTCTTTCGAGTCACATTTACATTCTAGAGCGCCAACACAGTCTTTTGATCTTTCCCGAAGGCAGGATAACCACTGATGGCAGTATAAAATTTGAAAATGCTCATGGTGGAACTGCGTTTTTGGTGGAAAGAACTGGTTTGCCGGCGGTACCAGTTTTGATCCAAGGAGTTTTTAAGATGTCCTTAAAGGATTTCTTCTTTCGGCGCCGGCATATAACTGTTTCCTTTGGAAAGCCTGTTTATGCCGGTGAACTTTTTGAAAATTTATCGCCGGATGATACTAGATATAGAATCGCATCACGCCGCCTACTTGAGAGAGTGTCCGGGTTACAGCAAGTGGAAGAAGATGTAAATAAATTTGTAGCAGTAAATCCTAATTTAGGAAAAGTATAATACAAAAACAATATGAATATGCTTAAATCTGTAACCAATGTTTTAAATTATGCGGACAAGAGGAGCTTGTACCCAGATTTGCGGATTATTGAAGGTGGAGCTGAACCGGAAGTTGTTATAGATGGCAAAAGAGTGTTGATGTTTGCCTCAAACAATTACTTGGGATTGGCTACTCATCCAGATTTGGTGAATGCCGCCATTGAAGCAACAAAAAAGTATGGAGTCGGGTCGGACGGTTCGCGTTTGTTGTCAGGCAATCTAAAAATCCATAGAGATTTTGAGGAGGCCATCGCTGAATTTGAGGGTGCCGAGGACGCGATAGTTTGGCCGTCCGGTTACTCTGCAAATGTTGGAGTTATTTCAGCTCTTATGAATCCTCCCAAGGTGAACATAAGCAGTTTTTTGAGTTTTGGACCTGTTATCATAAGTGACGAACTGAACCACGCCAGTATTATAGATGGTATAAAGCTTAGCGGACAAAAGAAAGCTATATACAAGCACTGCGACCTTTCTGACTTAGAGAGTAAGTTGCAGAGTTTTCCTTGGCGTGAAAAATTAGTTGTAACTGACAGTGTTTTTAGTATGGATGGCGATATTGCCCCTCTGGATAAAATTGTTGAATTATGCAAAAAGTATAAAGCGGCGCTTATGATTGATGAGGCTCACGCGACTGGTGTTATCGGCAAAAGGGGGCATGGCAGTCTGGACCATTTTGGTCTGAAGGCTCAAACTGATGTTGATGTTGTCCTTGGAACTTGCAGTAAAGCTTTGGCGTCTTCCGGAGGTTTTGTTGTTGGCAGTAGGGATTTGGTCAGATTTTTGCGGGTCGCTAGCCGTTCTTATATGTTTTCTACGGCTATGACACCCGCTTCCTCAGCTTCTCTTATCAAAGCTCTTGATGTCATTAACACAGACCACGCAAGGAGAGAACAATTGCTAAAAAATTCCGAGTATGTTCGGGAAAAGTTTCAGGAAATTGGTTACAATATATGCGGTAGCCAAACACAAATAATCCCGATTCTTATAGGGGAAGATAACAAATCATCCGTCTTTAGCCGCAAAATTTTTGATATGGGCATTTATGGTCCGGCTGTGCGTTGGCCGGCAGTACCGAAGGGTGAAGCTAGAATCAGGTTCACCGTTATGGCCACTCACACGAAGGACCAACTCAATAAACTTGTTGATGTATGCAAGGATGTTGGCAAAAAATTGGATGTTATAAAATAATACGAATGATATGTTGGACAAGATTCAAATGAAAAGTAAACTTGAAGCTTTGTTATCAGGTTACGATTTTACCCCAAAGTCCCAAGTTGATGTAATGGGGAAAAAAGTAGATATTCCCGTGAAATATTCTGATGCCAGTGCTTACATGGTTTTTTTCTCTGCCTCTTTAGCCAAAGTAAAAAATCTTTTAAAATCAAATCGGCTGACTCCAATCAGCATTATGGGCGGTAGATGTCTTTTGGGGATAACCTTTTTTGACTACAGAGATTGTCCTGTAGGTCCATATCATGAATTTACTTTTTCAATACCTGTTATGATAGATTCCAAGTTTACTGTTCCAGTTATTCCTGTGATATTCGATTCATTTTTCCCAAATTTCGGATACCACGTAATTTTAATGGGAGCGGATACTGATATCGCTAGAAAACACATAGAGCAAATTTTCCCTTATCCAACCATAAACAGAAATACCCCTATTAGTTTAATAGAGGATGGCGAGAATTTATTTGCCAGTATAAAGGATGGCGGTGAAGAAATTGTGTCTGTCAGTGGAAAATTACCCACCCATTATAAATTAACAAATAAAAAGTATAATACTTATTATGAGGGGAATGGGAAATTATATCGAGTCAAGCTAAATACATTTTCGTATTGTTCTAAAATGTTTGGTAGCAATAATTTGCATTTCAATTTTGGGTCCCATGAAATCGCTGAAATGATCAAGAGTTTGAATTTAAGTTTAAATCCAATCATGAGCGTTTACTATAGACAAGCAATAGAAATTGCCACCGAGGGGGAAGAAATATAACATTTTTATCAAGCATGCTAATTTTTTTTAAATTCATTTTTTTCTTTAGTGGCATTACCACTCTAATTTTAGGAGCACTTTTGTATTTTAACAACAGAAAGTCTATAATCAACAAAACTTACGCTGGACTATCTTTATGTTGCGCATTATGGAGTCTCGGTTTTTTTAACTTGATGTCCTCAAGCGATATTGAGGAAGCTTATTTGTGGAGGGTCGTTATGGACATTGGTGCCGTGATTTTGCCAGCATTTTGGATTCATTTCGTTTACTCTGTTTTGGATATAGGCAAAAAAAGGAAGAAAGAAATATACAGCTACTATTTTTTTGGATTTTTCTTGATCGTCTTAAATATTGCGGATTATTTTTATCATGGGATTTTCACAAAGGAAGTCGTTTTAAATCCAATATTCAATTATTACCCAAGCGCTGGCCCGGGTTATTATTTGTTTGTCTTATTCTATATAATCGTTGTCCCATTTTCTTTTTATCAACTAATTCGTGGTTATTCAAAAAGTATTGGTTTCAAGTCTGAGCAGATCAGGTATTTTATGGTAGCTTCTTTCCTGGGTTTCGGTGGCGGGGTAACTGCTTTTTTATTCACATTTAATATTCAAGTCCCACCTTACGGTATAGTCCTCTTTGCTTTTTATCCAGTTATAATCGCTTATGGGATAACTCAACATCATATCTTTAATGTAAAAGTTATTGCTACTGAATTATTGACGTTTTCCATTTGGATTTTTGTTTTAGCAAGGATATTAGTGGCAGATACAGTACAAGACCAAATAATCAATGGCGCACTTTTGTTTTTCTTGGTGGTGTCTGGCATTTTACTTATACGAAGTGTTATGCAGGAGGTATCCCAGCGTGAAAAGATTGAAAAACTGGCGAAGGATTTGGAGTTAGCGAATGATAGGCTCAAGGAGTTGGATCAGTTGAAGAGTGAATTTGTGTCGCTCGCGACTCATCAGATAAGAGGGCCACTAACTGCCATAAAGGGTTACATTTCTCTGATGCTCGAGGGAGATTATGGAGAGGTGCCGCAAAATCTGAAAGAACCTATAGGTGTAATCGCTCAATCTAGCCAGTCGCTCAGTGTTATTGTTGAAGATTATTTGAATGTGTCGCGGATAGAGCAAGGCAAAATGAATTACGATTTTACGGTGTTTGATCTGAATGTGTTGGCTGGGGAAGTGGTAAATGAGATGAAACCTAACATTGAGAAGAAAGGATTGACTATTTCACTTCAGGTTTCTCCTGAGCCGGCTAATATTCAAGCTGATATTGGAAAGATAAAGCAAGTAATCGGCAATTTGGTGGACAACGCCGTAAAGTATACCCCGGCAGTGAATGTTGGCGATGCGCAAAGCGCGGGACAAAGTCCGTCGCCAACATCTACTGCGGGGTATACGCCCAAAGGCAGTATCGCGGTTTCGCTTGATTTGAATAAGCCGGATAAAAAAGTAACACTAAAAATAAAAGATACCGGCGTTGGAGTCAGACCGGAAACTATTCCGCATCTTTTCAAGAAATTCAGTCGTGCCGAGGACGCCAGCAAGGCCAACATTTTGGGTACTGGTTTGGGTTTATATGTCGCTCACGAAATGATCAAGGCCCACGGCGGGCGGGTCTGGGTGGAGTCGGAAGGGGAAGGCAAGGGTGCAACGTTTTTCGTGGAGCTTGCGACGGTGTGAGGTTTTGAACATTTTACGTTTTTTGTGGGTTAGGCTATCCAACATTATCTATGGAAG
>Ga0172379_10011017_pt1 | contig 10854 bp, 8 predicted proteins | sample GrowelOW334metaG_FD_119756 | JGI IMG/M metagenome (GOLD analysis project Ga0172379, IMG submission 119756) | Groundwater microbial communities from an aquifer near a municipal landfill in Southern Ontario, Canada - Groundwater well OW334 metaG | ecosystem: Environmental > Aquatic > Deep... | reverse complement strand
GGCGAAATGGACGCTCATCGCGGCCTTTCTGTTTTTTCCGCCTAGCTCGAGGCGTCGCGGAGCGGCCGCGGAAACGAAAAGGAGCGGCCAAAGCCGGCCCGCGAGCCGCGACGATTCGCGCCGACTCCGGACTCGGCCGCCTATAGAGCCGCGGCGGGAGCCCGCCAGGTTAGAGGCGGCGACCGATCGTCTGTTTCTCGCGTTGGCGGCCGTCACCGTTTTCGTGGCGACGGAGAATATGGCCTATTTTCTCGCCTTCCCCGAATCCGGAATTTTCCTTCGCCTGGCCTGGGCGGAACCGGTCCATATCGTAGCCGCCTTGGCGGAAGCCATCGGGCTTTACTCTTTCTTCGTTCGCTCGGGACCCGGCGCGGCGTCGGGTCCCGATTATCAGCTGCCTGCCTTGGAAAGCGAGGCGCGAGGCTCGGCCATCCGACCGTCTACGCCAGGCGGAGTCCTCGGTACGATTCTCGCAAAACTCGCGCGGATCGCCCCAAAGCTCGGCCTCGGCCTCTCGGGACTCGCTTTCGGCGCCGCCTGGCACGCGAGCGCCAACGCTCTGGCTTCCTCGAGCTTCCTCGACTCGGGCAAAGGCCCCGCTCCCATCGGTCTCGTCCTGGGCATCGCCGCCAACGCGACCGCCGTATTCATACTTATTAATATTTTCACACAACGCGTAATCGTCGGAGGTTTCCTGCATGGATCAGAATGATACGCCGGCCTACGGCGCCGAGGCTCTCGCGGCCGACCTCGACCTCATCGAGTCCTTCGCCCGGTCCTATCGGTCGTATGTCGGCTCGAGAATCGTGGGATGCTCGGACATCGTGGAACGTCTCTTCCTGGCGCTCCTCTGCGAGGGAAACGTCCTTCTCGAAGGCGCTCCCGGGCTCGGAAAGACGAGCCTAGCCAAGGCCTGGGCGGGATTCCTCGGCCTGGATTTCAAGCGGGTGCAGTTTACGCCCGACCTCATGCCCCTCGACATCATTGGCTCCAACGTGCTGGAGCCGGACGCCGAGGGCGGACGATCGTGGCGCTTTTTCAAGGGGCCGATCTTCGCCAATGTCGTGCTCGGCGACGAGATCAACAGGGCCACGCCCAAAACCCAGTCGGCCTTCCTGGAGGCCATGGAAGAAAAGCGCGTAACCTTCCTCGGCGAGTCCAGGGAGCTGCCATCGCCCTTCTTCGTGGTGGCGACGCAAAACCCCATCGAACTCGAGGGAACCTATCCCTTGCCCGAGGCGCAGGTGGACCGCTTCCTCATGCGGCTATTTTTTTCCATGCCGGATTTCGCCGAACTCCGAGACATTCTCGACGCTTCGGAGTCGATTCCGAGCGGGGTGCCGGCCGGCGCGAAAGCGACCGCCGCATGCTTGGCCGCCCATGCCCGCGCGGCCAAAGCCCTCGTCGTGCCCGACGACGTCAAGAATTTCGTCGTGCGTCTCGTCGTCCAGACTCAGCCCGAACACACGAGCGTGGAGGCGGTGGCGAAATACGTCCGCTACGGCGCGTCTCCGCGATGCGCGCTCGGGCTCTTAAAGGCGGCGAAGGCCAGGGCGATCGTGGCGGGGCGCCCCTCGGTATCGTTCGACGACGTGGAAGCGCTTTTCGCGGACCTAGCCAATCATCGCCTCATCCTGGACTTCGAGGCCGAGACCGATGGCGTCGGGGTGGGAGAAATCCTGGCCGCGGTCTTGGCCGCGGTACGAAGGGAATACCGAGGAGCCGCGTGAGCATCATCGATCCCGAATGCGCGGGGATAGTCCGCGCATTCTCCCGCAGGACGCCCAAGCGCCCTCCATCGCGGGCGGCGGCCGGTCGCGATCCGATGTTTCGAAAATCCGGCGCGTCCTTCGACTTGAAAAACATCCGCGAATATTCCTCCTCCGACGACCCTCGCCGTATCGACTGGCGGCTCGAGGGCCGCACGGGCAGACTTTTCGTCAAGGAATACTACGACGAGGAGCGCGACGGGATCGCCATTCTCGCGGACCTTTCCGACTCTATCGAGGCCTTCGACGCGGGCGGCGGCGGGCATTCAACGGGCTCAGGAAACGCGGCACGCTCGGCGGCCACGAGATTCGCCGCCTCGATAGCCTGGATGCTCGGCGCGCTGGGGCTGCCCACCATGCTCATGGCTTTCGCGAAACGTCCCCTGGCGCGCCTCGATCGCCCACGAGGCGGCCGTTCGCTCGGCCCGATCGAGTCGTTTTTCGCCGGTCTCGCCGAAAGCGGCTCGAGGAACTCAGGATCATCCGCGGGGGCAGCCGACTCCAGGCGCGGAACCGATATAGGCTCGGCGATGGCCGCTGCCCGGCGCGTTACGCGCTATAAGCGGATCGTCCTCGTTTCCGATTTTTTCGATCCGCGTTTCAAGCCCGGCGCGAGCCCCTTTTCGCACAACCTCTGGATTCGCCTCTACCGTCCCTTCGGCGATCTCGATCCGGGGCGGGGCGAGGTGGAAGTGGTGGACCCGGAGACCGGCGCGAGGATTCGCCTGCCGTGGGACGCGGCGGCCAAGGCCGCCTACGGCGAGCGCGAGCGAAAGCTCGAATCCGCGTTGCGCGAATGCGAGCGGCGTGGCGCTTTCTACCGTCTCGTGAATCCAACCGAATCCAGGGCCGTCGCCTATTGGGAGATACTGGGAGCGCTCTATGCCTGAGGCCTGCCATGCTTGAGACCCTCCGCATCCTCGGCTTCCTTCTCGCGCCGGTCGCGGCCTTGCTCTTTCTCAATCTCCGCCTAACGCGTAAATTCCGCTATCCACTGGATTTCTTCGTCGAGAGCGGAAGGAAAGGCGCCGCGGCCTTCCTCTTGCGTTCCTTCAGAACGTATTACGATGTCCTCCTCGACGCGCTTATCGCCCTCATCATCGCTCTCGCGCTGTCTCCCGGCGATCCTTTCGCTTCGCGAGCGAGGGCCGTCGTGATCGACGGCTCTCGCTCCATGATCGCCGGCTTACCCGGGGAGAGACCCTTGGATTTGGCGATCAAGCGGATACGCAAGGACCCCGCCCTCTCGGGGGCCGATCCTTATTTACTCGCCTTCGACGAGCGGAAGGGCGGAAGCCTTCTCGTTCCCATCGGCCGGCTTCTTTCGGAAAACGAGGGCGAAAGCGCCGCCTTGCGGCTCGCGCACGAACATGCTTTTTTCACCGTCGACTACCGGGAACTCGCTTCGATCGAGTCGCGGGGGCGCGAGTCGATCGTCCTGCTCACTGACCGTCTTGCCCGGAGAGCCGAAGGATTCGAGGTCGTTGAGCTAGGCTGGGCGGGCGCGGGGGCGGAAGGCGGAGCGTCCGAGTTCGGCGCCTACCCCTCATCGATACGACGCGATCACGACTCGGGCGCCTATCTCGCGAGCTTCTCGGAGGTCGGCGTCCGCGGGAGCGTCTTGATACGGGTCTGGGACGAAAAATTGGCGAATTTCCGCAATCTCCCCATTTCGCGTTATGCGATCGAATCGAATCCCTCGGGCAGGACTTTCCGCCTTCCCGGGCCGGGACTCTATCTGGCCGTCTTTCTCGGTCCCCACGGTTCCGTCGGCGCGGATTTCCCCTTCAGGATCGCCCCGGCCAAGCTTCAGGCCAGGGCCGAGGGCGATTTCTCCCGGAGAATGCTGTCGATATTCCCCTCGCTCGAGCAGGGCCTCAAGCCGGATATTCTACTCGTCGATTGGGAGCGGCGCGACTATGCGGCATCGGCAATATCGGGGGGGACGCCGCGCATAGTCACCGCGCTCGTTCCGGAAATGGGGCGCTTCCTGCCGGACCCCGCGCTCGCGGGCGGGAGACCGATCGCCGTCGCCGTCTTGGCCTCGGCCGATATGGCTTTGGGCTCGGCGGCCCTCGCCAACGATAACCTGCCCCTGCTCTACGACGGCCTCGTAGCGGCCGCGACGCCGCCGCCCTTCGTCACCGAAGTTCCGGCCGGCACGAGAAGGCTTCTGCCCGCCGGCGACTCCTTCCTCGCGGACACCGGCGACGAGTTAGTCCCCCTCATCCCGCCGGCCTCCGAGTATTTCGCGCCCCGAGCGTCCGGGGCTATTCGAATCGAGCCGCGACCAGAATCGCGTCTAGCCTGGGCGGCCATCCTCGCCGCGGTCTTCGCCCTCAAGCTCGCGCTGTGGAGGAGGATTTCGGGAAAGCCGCTGCTGGCGGTACTCCGCTAGCGCTAACGAGCGAGCCGGGGACTTGCGCAAGCACGCGAATAACCTGTACAAAAGTCCGATGAAACAGCTTTCCTCCAATGTTCCCCTTATCGGCCCGGGGAAATTCTACAGGGAAGCCCTCGCCATCGTGATCCCCGTCATGCTCCAACAGCTCGTCATGGGCCTCGTCTCCCTCATAGACAATTTCATGGTCGCGGCCCTGGGCGATTCGAAGATGGCTGGCGTCAACGTGGCCAACCAGATCAATTTCGTCTATCTCGTCATCGTGAATACAGCATGCATGGCGGGCGGCATCTACCTTTCGCAGCACCGCGGAGCGAACGACGAGGAGGGCATGCGGCAGGCGTTCCGCTTCAAGCTGATAATGGCCACGACCATCTCGGTCGCGCATCTCGTCATCTGCCTCGCCTTCGCCGAGCCCCTCATGCGCCTTCTTCTGGGCGGCAACGCCCAGGGCGAGGAAATCGTTCTCGAGGGGGCGAAATACCTGCGCGCGGTCTCGGCCACCTTCATACCCATCGGCCTGTCGTCCGCGATGAGCACCTCGTTCCGCGATATCGGCGTCACGAAGGTGCCCCTGGTCGTCTCCGCAACGGCGGCCCTCGTAAATACATTTTTTAATTGGGTGCTTATATACGGAAACCTCGGGGCCCCGCGGCTGGAGGTAGTCGGGGCCGCTGTCGCCACGGTGATCGCCCGCGGCGTGGAAGTGTGCGCCTTCGCCTTAATGATCGCGAAACGCAAGCCGCGTTTCGCTTTCCATCCGCGACGCTTGCTCGCGGTAAATCTCGGCCTTTTCCGCTCGATTCTCGGCAAATCGGGACTCATGCTCTTTTCCGAAACGGCCTGGGTCCTCTCCGAGACGGTAATCACGGCGCTCTACAATGGACGAGGAGGCGCGGAGACCGTCGCCGGAATGGCGGCGGGCTGGACCGTGGCGAATCTGATTTTTCTGGTATTCCCCGCCGTGCATGCCGCGACCGGTGTGATCGTCGGATCGACGCTCGGAGCGGGAAAGCTGGAGGAAGCGACGAAAAAAGCGCGGTGGATCGGTTCCGGCTCGGTGTTTTTCGGCACCGGAGCCGGCTTGGCCGCCGCCGCCGCGACCCTCGCCGTGCCGCTCGTCTTCGGCAACCTTTCTGAAGACGCCCAACGCGTTACGCGCGGTCTCGTTTTCGTGATCGCGGCTTATTTACCGCTCTGGACCCTGCTCAACGCGCAGTTCGCGATCTCTCGCGCCGGCGGAGACGCGGCGATGGGCCTGTGGGTGGACGTGGGCGTAACCTATATAGTTTTCATCCCCGCCGCATTGGCCCTCGCCTACCTGACGCCCATCGGGCCCGTACTGCTATTCGGCATTTCGAAGCTGTCGGATATACCCAAAGCGCTGGTCGCCGCCTGGTGGCTGAAAAAAGGCAGATGGATCAGAAATCTGGCGGTCGATCGGCCCCCTAGCTAGGTTCGGCGGGGAATTGTCTCAATAGCCCGCCGGTCTCGAGATTTCGATGGGGAGCGAGCGAACCTCGCGCGAATGGTTTCGTAAGCGAGATGGCGCTTCCGTTCCCGATCAACGACCTCGAATCGAGGTCCAATCCCTCGATCCCGCCTCCCCTCCCCCGATTTTAAAATTCGCCCTTCGCGAGTCTGAAGCGCTCCTTAAGAGCCGTCCTTCATGTGCTTGCGTATGAAAACGAGCTTTTGGTCGCGGAGCTTGGTCGAAATGGATACCTTGTATATATGGGGATTGAGTAAGCGTAAATAGGTCGAGTCGAAATGCTCGAGCCTGAGTCTGAGCCCCATGCGTATGGCCTCAAGATTCGGAAGACCCGCGCGTATTACGCCGCCCTCCATTACGGGAGCGAGAAGAGCTTCGACGCGGCTGGGCACGAGGGTCGTGCGTCGCCAATCGCCCGAAGGGTGATGGAGGTGGCATTCGCGTCCAGCTTTCGGCTCCTCGCCCTCCAGGGCGACCAGATCGGCCTCGGCCATGCCTTCGTCGTCGTAGAGGCGCCACACTTGCTTGACGCCCGGATTGGTGGACTTGTCGGGATTGTCGGAAAATTTCATGGTAGGAACGAATACCCCATCACGTTCGACGGCGGCTAGCTTGTATACGCCGGCGAAGGAAGATTCGGTCCCTCCCGTGACGAGGTGGGTGCCCACGCCCCACCCGTCCACTGGAGCGCCCGCCCTTTGGAGGTTCTCGATGATCGCCTCGTCGAGTTCGTTTGAAACGACGATGGAAGCATCGCGCAAGCCGGCCTCGTCGAGGACGCGTCGCACTTCTCTCGAAAGATAGTCGATATCGCCGGAATCGAGGCGTACGCCGAAGCTCTTGTTCTGCGCGGCGAGCGTCTTGCCGACTTTCACCGCATTTTTGATGCCGCTCTCGAGGGTATCGTAGGTATCGATAAGGAATACTGTCCGATTGGGATAGAGCTTCGCGTAGGCTTCGAAGGATTCCAACTCTGTCGGAAAGGACATGACCCAGGAATGCGCCATCGTGCCCGAAACCTCGGCATGCAGAAGCCGGGCCGCGAGGGCGTTCGAGGTGGTCGTAGCGCCGCCGATCAAGGCCGCTCGAGACGCGGAAAGCGAGCCATCGTAGCCCTGCGCCCGCCTCAAGCCGAATTCCATTATCTTGCCGTAGTTGGATGCTTTCCATATCCTTGCGGCCTTCGTCGCGATAAGACTCTGGAAGTTCAGGGTATTGAGAACGAGGCCTTCGACGATCTGGGCTTCGATAAGGTCGGCGTTTATCCTAAGCAGAGGCTCTTGGGGAAAGACGACCGTGCCCTCGGCGGCGGCCCAAATATCCCCATGAAAACGAAAAGACGCGAGGTAGTCTAAAAATCCTCTGTCGAAAACACCCAAGCCTTCGAGCCACGCGAGGTCTTCCGAAGAAAAGGAGATCTCCTCGAGCGAACGGAGAAGCGGTTCGAGGCCGGCAAAAACGGAATATCCACCCTGCCAAGGCTGTTTTCGGAAAAAATAATCGAATACCGCGCGTGGCCTGTTGCCCGACTTCCAAAAGCCCTGAGCCATCGTAAGCTCGTAAAAGTCGGTAAAAAGCGCGCTCCGCGTCATTCTCCGACATCCTTCGAGGCAACGAAACGCACGCCTTTGGACATGAGCTCGGCGATAGCTTTACGTACGCTCCCGGCAGGCACGTCGATTCCCCGGACCGCGTCCTCGACGACAAAAACCTCGAAACCCAATTTAATAGCGTCGAGGGCCGAATATAAAATGCAGTAATCGATCGCGAGTCCCGTTAAAAAAACACGATTCACCCCGATCGAGCGCAGCAACCCTTCAAGACCGGTAGGCGTTTTTTTGTCGTTCTCGAAAAGCACGGAATAGGAATCGAGGGCATGATGGGAACCCTTTCGCAGTATGAAAGTCGCCGACTCGACATGGAGGCCAGGATGGAAAGCCGCTCCCGAGGAGCCCTGGACACAATGAACAGGCCAGAGCACTTGAGGATTGCCATCCACATCCACGACATCGCCGGGTTTATGGCCCTTACGGTTTACCGCGAAGGATACATGGTCCGCCGGATGCCAATCCTGCGTGGCGACCACATAGCGAAACGATCTGGCAAGTCGGTTGATCGGCGCGATGACGGCATCGCCATCCGGGACCCCGAGAGCCCCACCGGGACAGAAGTCGTTTTGCACGTCGACGACGAGAAGTACGCTTCGTTCAATATCCAGACCCATCGGAATACCTCGGCATGTGAGCTTTATGTCGCCCCACTATAACGGCTTTGCGCTCCGGGGTGAAGCGGGCCGAGGCGGGCATAACCCAAGAGCCCGTTTTCAGTATGCTCAGCGCAAGCGCTTCTTGGCCTCGATACGCATCTTACGATATTCCATCAAAGCCGCATCGCCGGGAAAAAGAAGCTCCCCCTTGCCCTCGCCTGAGGATTTAGGGAGCTGCGTATTGACAACGACGCGATCCTGATGCGCGACGAAAATGTTCATCCGAGCGCCTAAAGCAAGCACAAGTTCTTTCACCAGGGGAAGCTGCGTGAAGGATTGATAGAAGCGAAGATAAAGAATGGTCCTTACCTCGTCGATCGGCACGAAAGCCCCGACCACGCGGATTTTTTTCCCGATATAATTTTGCCAGAGATTCGGAAAACGGAATTCGAGCTTGAAATCCCGGTCGGGATTGGGCACGGGAACCTCGGAACTCTCGCGGCGCGGGCTGCCGTCATCGAGACGATTGTAGACGTACACAAAAAAACCGTCTTTGACGCTAAATAGGCCGGGACCGTCGACGACGGTCCTGTTCCCACGTCCGATCGTGTTGTGATGGACAAAAGGCAAATGAGCCATATCGAGCTGGTTCTCGATAACGCGCGAGTAATGATTATCCCAATGGTCCTGGACGGTCGAATAAGCCATTTCCGGGCCGATGTCCTCGAAGAAATCGGGACCGCCTTTTGGCGAGCCTTCGCCCCACCAGATCCAAATAAAGCCGTGGGCCTCGTGCGTGGCATAGCTACAAAGCTTGAAGCCATCGGGAACGGGTGCGGCGGCGCTATTCGCCGGGATCTTGGTACATCGGCCCGAGGGGTCGTATTCGAGTCCATGGAAGGGACATTGAATGCGATCGTTCGAAAGTACTTTCCCGATGGCCAGTGAGGCCCCGCGATGCGCGCACTTGTCGACATGGCATACAGGCTTTCCCGTCGCCTCGCGCCAGAAAACGAGCCTTTCCCCGAGGCGCAAGACCCCAAGGGGAGCGGATTTCAACTCTTTGGAATCGAGGACGACATACCAATTCTCGCGTATCATCGCAGCTCCTTATTTCTATTGGGAACATAAGTATCCGCCCCGCGAGGCGAAAAAGCAAATTTTCACTCGATTTTACGTTTGAAGGCGATTTCGATGGCCACCGCGGAGGCGCCCGAGTCGGGTAGCAGCGGGCATTTTTTTACTAGGCAGTCGAGTTCGAGTTTGCCGTAAAGCCCGAGTTGAAACTCGAGGCCGAGGCTGGCCGTTGCCGCGCAGGCGGTATCGAGTTCGGCCTCGTTGCCGCCCGCCGTCGAAAGAACGAGCTGGGCCTTCCCACGTAGACCTTCCTTTTTGCTCGCGCCACGCAGGGAGCTTGAGATTTCGATTCCGAGCCTGCCTGGAGCTCCCTCGCCCATCGAGAGCCGCCCAGAAAGCAGAAAAGCTGGGGAGCCGCCTTTATTGATTGTCGCAGTGCCGCCTTTATACGCTGGGATGATGCCGGATAGTCCTAAACCGCAAAAAATATAGTCATCGCCGACGAGACTACGCCGATATCCGATGCTCGGCTCGGCCGAGCGCAGCGCGCTTCCGAAAAAAGGTAAAAGACCCGAGAGCGTATACGAGCGCGCGAAGGGTCCGGGATCGGCATGGGGAGCCCCGGAGCGCAATTCGACTTCGGCGTTCAGACGAGCGGACCGAGGTAATTCCCAGCGAAACCGAAAATTCGCCGCGAGCGTCGCGTCCGCTCCCTCGCCCAAAAGAGTGCGGTAGCTTTTTCCCGCCGCACCCAGAACGGTACCGAGCCTCAGAGCCCCGACGAAGGTTTCCGATTCCATGCGGAAGGCCATGCCGGGCCCTGACAGGCTTCCATACGAGGCCGCGATGCCCGCGGCAGCCCTGGAGCCGCTTTTCCGGCCGCGAGGGATGACCGGGCTCCGCCGCTCCAGAACTAAGGCCGCGACTCCGCCCCTACCCGCAAGCGATGCGGGGCTATCGAGCTTCCAGCCCGAGCCGCCTCCTTTGGCTGGATGAAAATCGATCGCGGAAATGAAGCTCGCCCCACCGCTTCCGTCCGCGGCATCGCATTCGAGTCTCAAACCGCCAATCGCGCTTTCCGCGTCCATTTCGTTTTCGGCGGCTCGAGACAGAGCGAAAGCTTCGGCCGCGAAAAACTCGCCTCGCGAGCCAAGCCGAATAGCCTGAGTCCTCGATCGGAGCGAAGAATCAAGGACGACCGCGGGCCCTCCCTCGATGAGGCGAGGCGAAACGGCGGCCGGATCGACAAGGAAACGAAGCCGCGCGGCAAGCAAACCGGGCCCGAAAGAGAGTTCGCCGATTCGCATCCCGCCTCGGAAATCCGGCACCTCCTCGTCCACCGAAAAGCGAAAAAACAGCGCTTGGGGCGGACCTGGATGCCGCGAAGTATCGGGCTTGACGGATGATAATCGCAAGCCGATATTCATTTCGCCCTCGCTGGACACCCGGGCCGCAAGCTCTCCTTCGGGAAAGACAGGGAGCGCGGGCACCGATATCAGAATGAAAGCGAGAACGACCGACATCCGAGATAGAGGATATGACGACATATCGATAGAACGTCGATGGAGGGGGCTCTCGCTTCAATTTTCGCGAAAAAAACTTCCAAAGCCCGATCCCGCAACCTGGCTTGCCGAAGCTTTCGCGCCTGCCTATTATTGGCTCGGCGCGATTGGGCATGCCGTCGGGCTGGGGAATTAGGTTTTTCAGCCCTATCCGGCCGCTACGAAGAATGAGGAGAAGTGGATGAATCAGGACAAAGTCAAACAAATTCTCCTGGATACGGCCGACGCGGAGACGGAGTTTTCCGTGATTTTCTCGGGCAAATCGAGCGGCGTGGCCAACGGTTTGTATAAACCTCAGTCCCGCGAAATCCTCATCCATAACCGCAACTTCGACTCGGAAGACCAGC
>Ga0172379_10011016_pt1 | contig 10854 bp, 11 predicted proteins | sample GrowelOW334metaG_FD_119756 | JGI IMG/M metagenome (GOLD analysis project Ga0172379, IMG submission 119756) | Groundwater microbial communities from an aquifer near a municipal landfill in Southern Ontario, Canada - Groundwater well OW334 metaG | ecosystem: Environmental > Aquatic > Deep... | reverse complement strand
TTGACTTTGTTTTACTAGCAGTTTGGGCTACTCACAAAATGATACGTACCAAAATTTGGTGGTATTATTTACTAGCTGGTTTGGGTTTTGGAATTGCTATAAGCTTGCGCGGTTCAGAATTATTTTGGCTCTCACTGGTGGGAGTTTGTTGGCTAGTGTTTAGTAGAAAAGATATTATACCCAAATTTTTACCACTAACCTTAGTTGGTATAATTTTGGGACTTACTCCAGTTCTAGTAGCTAATTATTATTTATATGGCCACTTCATAGCTGTGGGCTATCAAGCTGGTTTAAGTATTTCAGCTACCGATCCTGGCAGCACCTCTGCTTTGTTAGGAAAAATATTTTTACCATTTGGATTTCATCCGCGAGTTATGTGGTATACGGGTTTGAGATATTTGTGGCAACTTAGTTGGTGGTGGGCGAGTTTAGTGTTGATTAGTTTAGTTTGGTTGGTGTGGCAATGGAAAAAGTTATCCCAATCAATTAAAGTAGCATTGATTTTGTCTTTATTGGTTAGTATTTCTTTATTTATTATTTATGGCAGTTGGTTGTTTAATGACAATCCTGATCCGCAGGCTATAACTATTGGTACAGCTTATGTACGTTATTGGTTACCCTTGTATGCTGTTTTATTATGGCCGATTGGATTGTTGCTGAGTAAATTATGGGAACATGATATATATAAAAAATTGTTGGTAATCATTATTATGGTTATGTATGGTTTATTTTCTTTTAAATTAGTAGTATTTGGTCAAGATGAAGGTTTAATGCAAGTTAGGTCTAATATTAAACGTTTTGAAAGGGTGAGTGAGGTAGTACAGCAAAATACCGAAGAAGGTAGTGTTATAGTAGCCTTAAATACTACTGATAAGTTTTTTTGGCCAGAAAGGCAGGTAATAACTCAATTAGGTGAAGTAGAAAGAAATGGCATTGAACGGTTATTAAAGTCAGACGTGCCAGTATATTTGTTCCGTCCGACTTTAGTAAATGCAGATTTATTACAAGAGAATAATAAATTTAAAAATCAAGGTTTATTTATTAAACCAGCTTTGCAAAATTTAGGTGAACATAGCTTGTATAAGTTTAAATTACTTAAGTAGTATAAGGCTTGCCAAAGGGCTTATTTTTTGCTAAGGTAAGCGTACTAATCATAGTTTTATTTTATATGCCATTCAAAATTATCGACGAACAATTAGTAAATTCAGTAGCCCAAACAGCTCAAAATTCTGCTTTGAAGCGTAGTCTTTATGTTATGCACGAATCTAACGATGATAAAGTACATCGTTTGGTATCTGTCATAGAGCCAGGTTCTTATCTTCGTCCACATCGACATTTAGATCCAAACAAGATAGAGATTTTTATGATTTTAAAAGGCAAGTTGGCAGTTGTAGAATTTGCTGAAGACGGTAGGCCTTCGGGGCATGTAATTTTGGAAGCTGGTAAAAGTCCTTGGGGAGTAGAAGTACCGCCAGCCAGCTGGCACATGAGTATTGCTTTAGAGCCTGATACTACAGTTTTCACTATTGTGGAAGGTCCATGGGACCCTAAAACACATAAGAAGTTTCCTACTTGGGCACCGCTAGCTGATGATACACAAGCGGTGGAGGCTTTTGTAGGTAAAGTGCGGCAGGAATTGATGTTGTATTAATTAATGATATGTCTGATAGGTGGTTTGTTTTAAAGAGAAATGCAACTCTTCATCATCTTGTACCAATATCAAAGAGTATAGTAGTTGATTTGTTAAATATTTTGGGCGTTGGTTTTAAGCGACACGTTTGTGTTTTTAGTAAGGGGCAACAGATGAATTGGTATTATGATGTAGCGGGCATTGATGATGTAGCAAGAATGATGTTGAAAAAAGTGTCAATAAAAAATTTTAATGAAAATATTAAAGATCAATGGGTAAGGCAAGCCAAAAAATTAGATAAATTATTGTCCAAGGTGGAAACTACTAAATTAAGCGCAATTTCTAACAATAAGCTGTTTTCATTTTATGAAGGCGTTGTTAATAATTTAGAGCTAGAAAGCGCCCTTGGAACATTGAGTGATTTTTTGAGTAGTGAATTGGTAGTTAGGGAAGCAAAAAAGAATCTTACTAGGTTGCATGTAGTAAAAAAAGATTTTGATGATTTGGTGTCTGTAGCTATGCGAACAAGGTATGTTTCGCCTTATATTAAGGAACAGAAAGATTTTCTGAAGATTGTTTGTGATAAGATTAATGGTTATAATATAACAAATAGTTTGAAGTTACATAGTAAAAAATATTGGTATTTACAAAATGATTATGCATTTTCTACAAAATTGTCCGCCGATTATTTTAAGGAATTAGTTGAGAATTATATTAAAGAAGGCCATGATCCAAAAAAAGAATATGGTAAATTGAATACCTCTATTAATAAGTTATCAAAGGAGAAAAATGATTTGGTAAGTTTAGCTTTTTTGCACAGGCAAAAAAAATTTTCCGATCTAATGAAATTGACCGATATTCATGGGCTACTATGGGATTTAAAAAAGGTTGAGATGCAAAGAGCTTTTTATTATTTAGACTTGTTATTAAAAGAAATTAGTAATAGGTTTTCTTTATCTTTTGGTGATATAAAATGGTATAGTCCTTACGAGGTGAGAGATTTATTGAAGGAAGGTAATAAGGCAAACAAAGCAGAAATAAATAATAGAAAGATATTTTGTGTTTTATCTATAACTCCTAAAAAAGTATCTGTGATTACCGGTTTACAAGCTAAGAGTTTAGCTACGACAATAGAAAAGAATTTTATTGGAAATAGAACTAAAATTTATGGACAAGTCGGTAATAAGGGTTGTGCCAGAGGCGAAGTGATGGTTGTTATCAATCCACGTATTAAGAGTAAATTTAAAAAAGGACAAGTTTTAGTCACTGGCATGACAACACCAGATTTTATTCCATTAATGAAAAATGCTAGAGCAGTTATTACTGATGAGGGAGGTATAACTTGTCATGCCGCTATAGTATCTCGTGAATTAAATTTACCTTGTGTTGTTGGCACTAAAAACGCTACTAAGATTTTGAAAAATGGAGATATAGTTGAAGTTGATGCAAATAATGGTATTATTAAGATACTAAAATAATTTATATGTCAGACTGTATCTTTTGCAAAATTGTAGCTGGTGAAATTCCTTGTACTAAAGTTTATGAAGACAGTGAATTTTTAGCTTTTTTGGATATTAAACCAGTAAATCCAGGACATGTTTTAGTAATACCTAAACAGCATTACAACGATTTTGTGTCTATGCCAGCAGAGCAAGCTGCTAAATTGTATACCGTGGTACATAAAATAGCGCCAGGTATAATAGCAGCCGTGGGTGCTAGGGCTTTTAATTTGGGGTTGAATAATGGCGCCGAAGCTGGGCAGATTATTTTTCATACTCATGTTCATATTATGCCTCGCCAACTTAAAGATGGTTTGGTTTTATGGCCCCAACGTGAATATACTGAAGGGGAGCGAGATATAGTAGCTGAAAAGATTAAAGAAAATTTAAATAATTTATAAATTATGAGCTTGCGTGGTAAACAAAGAATCAAATGGGCAGCTCGTGAAATGCCAGTTTTAAGCTCTTTGGTAGAGCGTTTTATTAAGACCAAGCCATTTTTAGGTGTGCGTATTTCTGCTTGTCTGCATGTTACAGCTGAGACAGCCAATTTAATGTTGGCTTTAAAATCTGGTGGCGCTCAAGTGGCTTTGTGTGGATCAAACCCCTTATCTACTCAAGATGATGTAGTACAAAGTTTAAAGCATGATTATAAAATACCAGTTTTTGCTAAACGTGGAGTAAAGACTCGTCAGTATTATCAACATTTAAAACAAGCCTTAGCTCATAAGCCACAATTAACAGTAGATGATGGTGCGGACTTGGTAACTTTTTTGCATACTAAGTCGCGACGTTTATTGAAAGATGTCTGGGGTGGTACAGAAGAAACCACCACAGGAGTAATCAGGCTCAAGACTATGGCTAAGCTAGGCAAGTTACGCTATCCAATCATAGCTGTTAATTCAGCCTTAACTAAATATTTGTTTGATAATCGTTACGGCACAGGCCAGTCTACTCTTGATGCCATTATGCGGGCTACTAATATTTTGCTTGCCGGAAAAGTTTTTGTGGTGGCTGGTTATGGTTGGTGTGGTAAAGGTGTGGCCATGCGAGCTAAGGGTTTGGGCGCGCGTGTGGTAGTGGTAGAAGTTGATGCTGTGCGAGCCCTAGAAGCAGTGATGGATGGGTTTGAAATTTTACCTATGATGATGGCCGCTAGAATAGGTGATATCTTTGTTACTACTACGGGTGACGTAGATGTTATTACTAAGCCATATTTTTTAAATATGAAATCTGGTGCCATAGTAGCCAATTCTGGGCATTTTGATGTAGAGGTGAATGTTAAAGAATTAGAAAAATTAACTACCAAAGTTACAGTAGCGCGCGATAATGTACGGGAGTATACACTTAAAAATGGGCGCAAAATTTATTTACTAGCCGAGGGGCGATTAGTGAATTTAGGAGCAGCTGAAGGTCATCCAGCTTCAGTAATGGATTTATCTTTTTCCAACCAGGCGTTAGCGCTGGAATATTTAGTCAAACAACATGCTGGTTTGACTCCGGCCGTATATCCTGTGCCATCTATAATTGATAATTTAGTAGCTGAATTGAAGTTAAGATCAATGAAGGTCAGTCATGATACTTTGAGCCCCAAGCAGAAAAAGTATTTGACTAGTTGGAAGATTGGCACTTAAATTAACGTCTCTAATTCGCGCGAATAGTACCATGGTGTTATCTGTTATTAAAAAAGAGTTAAAAAATTTGGCTAATCCCCAAAGAGCCCGTATTTTAAGCGGGTTTTTTAAAACAAAAAGGGGTGAATATGGTGTGGGGGATATATTTTTGGGCATTACTGGCCCCAAACAAAGAATAGTTGCTAAGAAACACTTAGATGCCAGCTTAAATGAACTTCAATTTTTATTATTGAGTAAGATTCACGAATATAGGCAGACGGCGCTTTTTATATTAGTGGAAAAGTATAAAAAGTCTAGTGATGCGGGAAAAAAGAAAATAATTGATTTTTATTTGAAAAATACTAAACATATAAATAATTGGGATTTGGTAGATTTGTCTTGCTATAAAATAATTGGTGATTATTTTCTAGAAAAAGATAAAACAGTATTTTACAAACTGGCAAAATCTCGTAGCTTATGGGAAAAGCGCATAGCTATAATTTCGACCTATGCTTTTATAAGAAATAACAAATTTAATGACACATTAAAGATTGCAAAGATTCTTCTTAATGATAAGCACGATCTTATACATAAAGCTGTTGGCTGGATGCTTAGAGAAGTTGGTAAAAGAGATCGGGTTGTGGAAGAAATATTTTTAAAAAAATATTACAAATCAATGCCGCGTACTATGCTGCGTTATGCTATAGAAAAATTCCCCGAATTTAAAAGGCAAGCTTATTTAAAGTCTAAAGTTTAAATGGTTAATTTAGCGTGACAAATACAGTTATTTATGGTAATTTTACAATGCATTTTGTTTATATTTTATGTCAGATTTTAGCGAGTTACAAAGTAAAGTTGTAAAATTTAGAGATGACAGAGATTGGAAACAATTTCACCATCCTAAAGATTTAGCTATTTCTTTAGTTTTAGAAGCATCTGAAGTGTTGGAACATTTTCAGTGGCGTAATAGTGGTGAATTGGAAGATTATTTAAATAAAGAAAAAAGTAAGGTGGTAGAAGAGTTAGCGGATGTTTTTAAATACCTATTACTTTTAAGTCATGAATTAGATATTGATTTAATTGAGGCAACTTACAATAAAATGGAGAAAGATGCACAAAAATATCCAGTAGATAAGGCCAAAGGTTCACATAAAAAATATAACGAATTATAATATTATTTTTATATTATGAAACTTTTAGTTACAGGTGGGGCAGGATTTATTGGGTCGAATTTTATTCGACACATTTTAGTTACTTATCCAGATTATCAAGTCACTAATTATGACAAACTCACTTATGCTGGTAATTTAGATAATTTAGCTGACCTAGCCAACAATCCTCATTATACTTTTGTGCAGGGTGATATCGCTGATGAAGCTAAGGTTAATGAAGTGCTAGCTCAGGGCTTTGATGGTGTGGTAAATTTTGCAGCTGAAACCCATGTGGATAGAAGTATTCATACTGGCGCTAGGGACTTTGTGATTACCAACACTTTAGGAGTCCAGACCTTTTTAGATTCAGTAAGGAAATACAAAGTAGGGAAGATGGTACAAATTTCTACTGACGAAGTGTACGGCTCTTTAGAATTAGATGACCCTAGCCAATTTACCGAAGATACACCATTTCAGCCCAATGCGCCTTATGCCGCAGCTAAGGCTGGTGGAGATATGCTGTGTCGAGCGGCTTTTAAAACTTATGGCACGCCAGTAGTAGTGAGTCACTGTTCTAATAATTATGGCCCATATCAATTTCCAGAAAAATTGATTCCATTTTTTATTTTTAACGCTTTGAAAGATAAACCCTTGCCACTTTATGGTGATGGTTTGAATATTAGGGATTGGCTTTATGTGGTGGATCATTGTCGAGCTATTGATTTGATGTTACACAAGGGTGTGCCCGGCGAGGTTTATAATATTGGTGGGCATAATGAGAAATCTAATTTAGCTATTGCCAAAATTATTTTACAAGAATTAGGTAAGACCGAAAGTTTGTTGACTTTTGTGGCTGATAGACCAGGGCACGATCGGCGTTATGCCATTAATGCTTCTAAGATTGAGCGCGAATTAGGTTGGCAGCCACAATACCAATTCGAGACAGCTATTCGTGAAACCATTAAATGGTACAAAGATCATCAAGATTGGGTAAAGAGAATAGAGGAACGTAAAACTCAACTTAATACTCATATTAAAAATTAATTTATGAGAAAATTTTTTAAATTTAATCTTCCTATCCATACTGACGATCGTTTTTCGCTTATTCCCTTGGAAGTAAAGGATCATTTGGATTTTGAAGTCAAACGCGTTTATGCTTTGGTGGATGGTAAGCGGCCTACTGGTTGCCATTGCCATCACACAGAAAAAGAATGTTTTATTTGTTTTCAAGGTGAAGTAACGGCTGTAGTGGACGATGGTAGTGGTTTAAAAGATGTTAGATTAAAAGCCGGAGAGGCTATTTATGTTGGTAATTATGTTTGGCACCACTTTAAGGATTTTACGCCCGAGGCGGTATTGGTGGCCCTCTCTTCCACCAACTATGATCCAACTCGCAATGATTATATCAGTGATTATGAAGTCTTTAAAAAATTAAATAAATAATATGTTGCCAGTAGACAAACTTAAGGTTTTAATTTTGGGTGCGACTGGTATGTTGGGTACAGACATAGCTCATGAATTAGCTGGTAAATATGAGTTATATTTATGGGATAAGGAAGAATTGGATATTACTCAAGAAAAATTAGTAAAAGAGAAAATACATAATTTGCTCCCGCAGGTTATTATTAATGCTACTGGTTACACCAATGTAGATGGAGCAGAAGAAGAAAAAGATATTGCGATGTTGGTGAATGCTCAGGCAGTAAAGTATATTACTGAAGTAGCTCAGGAGGTCGGCGCCAAGTTAGTACATTTTTCTACGGAGTACGTGTTTGATGGTAAAAATAAAGATGGCTATGACGAGCAGTCTATACCAAATCCGATTAATGTTTATGGTCAGTCAAAGCTAGGGGGGGAGAAGCATGTGTTGAATTATGATAAAGGTTATCTAATACGCACTTCTTGGTTGTATGGTCATGCGCCCCAAGTAGGTAAGCCTAGGGGTATGAATTTTATCGATACTATGTTGAAGTTAGCTGAGACAGAGCCAACGATTAAAGTAGTTAATGATCAATTTGGTAAATTAACTAACACTCAGGATTTAGCCCAAGCCGTAAGCAAATTAATATCTGGTGATTATGCACCAGGTATTTATCATTTGGTGAATGAAAGTGAGGTTACTTGGTTTCAAGTAGCACAAGAAGTTTTTAAAATAAAAAATATAACTACGCCATTACAACCTATTACTTCTGATCAGTATCCTACTCGTGCGTCTAGACCAGCCTATGCCGTGTTGCTCAATACAAAATTTTCTAAAATGAGATCGTGGCAAGAGGCCTTGCGTGATTATCTAAAAATAAGTTAAATTATATACACTATGAAAGGCATTATTTTAGCAGGTGGTGAGGGTACTAGGCTTAAACCATTAACTACAGTTACATCTAAGCAACTGTTGCCGATTTATAATAAGCCAATGATAATGTATCCTCTAGAGATCTTGCTTAAGGCTGGAATAAAGGATATTTTGATTATTGTAGCACCCGATCATCCAGGTGATTATATTCGTTTGTTGGGTTCGGGACGCGAGTTTGGCGCTAAATTTACTTTTGAAGTACAAGACAAGCCGCGTGGACTGGCTGAAGCTTTTATTATTGCGGCTGATTTTATTGACAACGACAATGTGACCATGATTTTGGGGGATAATATCTTTGCTGATGATTTTAGTGAAACTATTAAATCTTTTAAATCAGGTGCTAATATTTTTGCTAAACAAGTACCAGATCCAGAAAGATTTGGTGTAGTTAAGTTTGATGAGCAAATGAAAGCTGTTAAAATTCAAGAAAAGCCTAAAGAATTTTTATCAAATTATGCTATTACCGGACTTTATGTTTATGATTCGCGAGTGGTCGAGGTGGCCAAACAAGTAAAACCCTCAGCTCGGGGAGAGTTAGAAATTACAGATTTACACAATTGGTATTTAGACAAAGGTGAATTGAAAGTTGATATTGTGTCAGGAGAATGGGTGGATGCCGGTACTTTTAGTTCTTTGCTAAAGGCAACCATGCTTGCAGCCCGCCAGCAGGGAGAGTTGCCAAGTTGAGTTGTTGGTAATAAAAACCAGCCGTAGTTTTAACTAACATTGATTTACCCTGGACATCTAGGAATATATCCTGGATGTCTTCGTTGTATTTGGCTATTAACCATCGTTGTTGTTCATCGCGGGTATCAAATTCTAGAGCCCAAATCTCTTGTCCTACAGCATATAGTAAATAAGGTTCGTTGCTGTAAAGTCGGGCACGCACCAGGGGAGTGCTTAATCTTAGTAATAGGTTTAAATTGCTATTTTCTAGGTCGTAGCTCCAAATTTCAAAGTTATTAGCCAGTAACAATTTACTGCCATCGGGTAGCCAATCTACAGCAGTTACTTCAGATAATCTTCGGATTGGTTCGGTAGAGGTGAGCGGTGATTGTAATAGATACAAAGCGTGGCGATCATGATCAAATAAAGGTAGCCAATCACCTCGACTTGTGAGAAAAGATAAGTTAGTAGAAAGCGCTGGTACATCGGAGATAGGTACTAGTTGTAAATTAGATCGATTTAGGGCTTTAAGTGTGAAGCCGCTACTTGATGTTTTAGCTAAAGCAAAAATAAGTCGACCATGCACACGAAAATCATTTAATTCTATATTCCAAATAAATTTTACTTCATTGTTGGATAAATTAATACGATACAATTCTTTGTTGGTGGCAAAGTACAATTCATCGTCATCGTTACCCCAGTGTATTGACTGGGGAATTAATTCTGCTGGTAAATTAACATTGTGCCAAATTTTTTGTTCTAGATTAAAACGGCGCCAAGTCATAAGTGACCCACGTTTTTCACCTATTAATACTTGGCGACTGGAAGGAGCCCATTCTATTTTGAGAAAATTACTACTTGGTCGTGACAGTAGGGTAGTTGTTCCAGTACTAATATTTATTAGCCATAAGCCAGATTGTAATCCAGTGGGTACATAGTATAAAACAGTTTCACCATTCGGAGCTGGTGAAAAATCAGAAATTGGTTCAGAGGCTATTAGTTTACCAACACTAGGTTGGGGCCATAGCGTCACAGGTCCAGTAAAGGTAACACGCGATGGCTTAACTTCCAGATTTTTTTTCCAGGTTTGGTAGCCATCTTGTCTGATTATTACTTCATAATTACCCGGCTGTAATGATTGTATAGTAGAGGGAGTATTTTCTTTTTGTACACCGCCATTTATTACTATATTTGATCCAAGAGGTTGGGCTGTAGCCATAATGGCGCCGGTTCTTTCAACTCGGCCTCTTTCTGAGTTATAACGAAAACCTTGTAAATAAAAAAGTAGCGCGCTGCCGCTAATAATAAAAACTGCAAAAAAACTTAGATAAATAAGACGTCTTATTTTTAAATTCATAATTAAGATTATTTAGTGTAGTATTGTTAGCAATTTATCTTGCCAAAACAGCCTAAACAAGCTAAACTAATTAGGCTAAGTATTTTAAGTGTACCATGTCTAACTTTGTTATAGAAGGCGGGCAGCCACTGCACGGTAGTATCAAAGTAGCGGGCGCCAAAAACGCTGTTACTCCTATTTTAGCAGCCACACTTTTAACCAAAGAAGAGTGTGTTATTCATAATGTTCCTCAGATTACCGATGTGGATAGAATGCTCAATTTACTAAAAGAATTAGGGGTTAAAGTTAAACGAGAGGGCAGTACAGTAACAATTAAAGCTGAAGCAGTTGAATTGGCTCATCTTGCTCCAAAATTAGTTAAAGGTATGAGATCATCGGTTTTGTTGTTTGGTCCGTTGCTCGCTAGATTGGGAGAAGTGAGGCTACCTGAGCCCGGTGGCTGTATTATTGGTAATCGTCCATTGGATGCTCATTTACGAGGCCTAGAGCAATTAGGTGTTAAGGTTACAGCCGAGCCGACTGGCTATTATTTGCAAGCTGGTAAATTAAGAGGAGCTCATATTGTATTGCCAGAATTTTCAGTGA
>Ga0172379_10011015_pt1 | contig 10855 bp, 7 predicted proteins | sample GrowelOW334metaG_FD_119756 | JGI IMG/M metagenome (GOLD analysis project Ga0172379, IMG submission 119756) | Groundwater microbial communities from an aquifer near a municipal landfill in Southern Ontario, Canada - Groundwater well OW334 metaG | ecosystem: Environmental > Aquatic > Deep... | reverse complement strand
TAGATTTTACTTTTACAGATGAGCAAAGGATGCTCGAGGATTCAGTTTTAAAATGGGCAAATGCTTGGCTCGAACCCCAGATGGAACACATGTATGAGATCGACGAAATGCCCAAGGATCTGTTCAAGCAGACGGGCGACCTCGGCATCAACGGTATCGTTTTTGACGAGAAATACGGCGGCGCCGGATTGGGTTACGTAGAGACCCTGCTCGCATACGAAACCATCGCCCGGGTCAGCAACGCCCTGTCGATGACCGTAGGTGCCAGCCAGACGCTGTGCTTCGACAATTTCCGCAGGAACGCAACGGATGCACAGAAAGCATACGTCCTTCCCAAGTCCGTAACCGGAGAATGGATCGGCTGCCTCGGCATCACCGAACCCAACGCCGGTTCCGATGCCATGAGCATGGCAACGAAGGCGGAAAAGAAAGGCGACAAGTACATCATCAATGGCAGCAAGATTTTTATCACCAACGGTCCCGTAGCCGATTTCATGGTGTTCTACGCCAAGACCGATCCCGCCGCCGGCCCCAAGGGAATCTCGACCTTCTTCTTCGAAACCGCAGAAAAGAAGGCAAAGGGCCAGGTTAAGTTCGAGAAGATCAAAAAGTGGGGCATGAGAACCTCCCCCACGGCCCTCGTAACCTTCGAAGACATGGAAGTCCCCGCAGAGAACCTCATCGGCGGCCTGAACAAGGGCGTCGCCGTTCTCACCAGCGGTCTGTGCACCGAGAGAATCACCCTGTCCGGCTGTACCCTCGGCGGCCAGAGAAGCTGCCTTGAACTCTGCCTGAAGTATGCCAAGGAAAGAGTACAGTTCGGTAAGCCCATCGCCTCCTTCCAGACTATCCAGGAGAAACTGGCGAACATGTACTGCGGTTACAAGGCCGGCAAGTTCCTGGCCTACAGCGCCGCCGCATATTGCGATACCCTGACCAACAAGTCCGGCGGCAAGGGAACCGACCTTGACCGTATGGCCGCCGCCGCCCTGCTGTTCAACGGCGAGATGGGCACCAAGATTGGTCTTGACGCCATTCAGATCTTCGGCGGTTACGGGTATTGCACGGAATACGCGATCTCCCGTCACTTCCTGGATCAGAAGCTTTGGGAAATCGGCGCCGGCACCTCGGAAATTCGCCGCATGATCATCGCCCGCGAGCTCATGAGAGACGACTTCAAGAGTGGTTTATAAGATTTAAGCTATTTGATTCAATAACGATCTAAAGAAAATGCCATGGCTGATCCCGGTCATGGCATTTTTTTGGTCATTTGACAATCTTCCGAAAATCAGGTATCAAGCCCAGGCACAGGACAGGTAACATGAGGAGCATTTATATGTCTTATCGCTTACGGTTAATAACGATCTTCCTTGTCGGCGTGCTTCTTGCCGGTGCATCAGTATGGGCCAAGGAGGATACGGCATATCTGACTTTCCAAAAGTCCGCTCCATCCCGACCCGTAATCACGGTATACACGGTCAAGAAGGGAGAGTGGCTTCTTGAAATCGCACGCCGGGTGACAGGGGAAACAAAGCATGTCTATTCGATCATCCGTAAGTATAATCCCGGCATCAAGGATCTCAACCGAATTTATCCGGGTCAAAAGGTCATTTTGCCCGCCAAGGCAAAGACAACCGTTTCCTCACCAGACACCTCTCCCGCAAGCACCCCGGTTCCTACTCGGCAGGCGGGCGTACTGAAAGATGACATGGCCTACCCGTCCCAGATCAAATGGAATCTGGTAAGACACGTCCTCGAGCAAATTGGCGCCACTGTTACATCCCAAGGCAAATATTACCTTCCCCTGCGAGATATGGGGCAGATAACCATCGACTGCCGGAAAATCCCCATGGTCGAATTTGCAGACAAGGGAATTGTCTTTATTGATTTTCGCAACCAAATACCCGAGAATCTCCGGCAACTGGTCCGTCGCACCTGGAGGCACTACGCTATCATCAAGGTGAACCCTCAATCGGAAGCCCCCATCCTTTTGGAAAAGATCATTCAGGCGTCAAACACCCATGCCATGATTCGACAGGAACAACCCTTAAAAATAGGATCGCAACCGGTCCTGCAAATTCCTGCCTCCTGGACAATCGCCCGTAAATCATCCATACCGACAATTCCCCCCCATGCCATAGCCCTTTGGACCAAACCGGAAGGGACCTATGGCCTCCCTGAACCCCTCAAAGCCTATGCCGAGACAAAGGGATGGAGGATCCTCGAATTGGACCAGGACAGAATCGTCAAACCCGCGCCTGACGATCACATTCTGGCAAGACCGGTCTCAAAACTAACTTCAACATCATTGATCGAATTGGCAGATGATTGCTTCCGGAGGCTGGGGCTACAGACACAAAAGAATGTTGAATTAAAGATTTTTGACTCTGCCCGCGACGGTTTTGATCTGAGAGTCGAGGCCGATCTGCTGGTCAGCAGAGGAGAGCGAAAGCTCATCTTCATGTCAAAAAAACTGCCCGATCAATTCTTGAGCATGCTCAGAAACAACGGGATGGAAGTCATCCTCGCCATGGAGGGAGAAACTAAAACATCTCTTCTGGAAAAGTCATTCAAGGCCCTGAACATCCCCTGCGAGATCAACATCTTTTCCCTTCCTGTTTCAGAAAGAACGGAAACGGCAGGTACGTACATAATTTTCCCGGCCCTGAAAATATCCACAGATAAAAGCAATATTATATATTTGATCGATTTTGATCTGGATGAACGGATGAATGGTTTTCTTTCCGAAAAAATGGGCCTACTGGTTATAAAATATTGACAACCAAGGCTATATCATTATTTTCCGGCGGCCTTGACAGCATTCTCGCAGTGAAAGTCATCCAGGATCAGGGAATCTCCGTGCAGGGAGTAACCTTCGAAACCCCCTTTTTTAACGCCCGCAAGGCACGAGAAACGGCCAGACATATCCAGTTGCCACTCCTTGTTGTCGACATAGCAGACAGTCATCTTGCCATGCTTAAGGCCCCAAGATACGGTTACGGAAAAAACATGAACCCCTGTATCGATTGCCACACCCTCATGCTTCGGGGAGCGGGGAAAATCATGGAGGAAACAGGCGCTGACTTTGTGTTTACAGGAGAAGTTCTGGGACAGCGGCCCATGTCCCAGACCAGGCAATCCCTGTACATCGTGGCAAAAAATTCCGGGTACGCAGACTATATCATCAGGCCGCTCAGCGCCCAGCTTCTTGCCGAGACACTACCTGAACAGGAGGGCAAGGTCGACCGGCAGCAACTGCTAGCCATTCAGGGCCGAGGCAGGAAAGTGCAGATGGAGATGGCGATAACTTACGGAGTCCATGATTACCCTCCCCCGGCAGGCGGATGTCTCTTGACGGATCCCATGTTTTCCAGGCGCCTTAAAGATCTCTTTTCCCGTGATCCCGAACATGCCATGCGGGACATAGAACTGCTCAAGTATGGCCGGCATTTCCGGAGCGGCGAATCAGTCAAGATCATTGTGGGAAGAAATCACAAGGATAATGAGGCCATGCAGAAATTGATCAGGGACGGCGATACGATCATGAGTATGAACCAGTTACCCGGACCGCTTGTCATGATACCTGGCGGCGGCAACGAGGAAGTTGTCAAAAATGCTGCCCAGCTTTGCGTCCTTTATAGTGACGCCCCGGATAATGAAGAGGGGATAGTTAATATAACCAGGGCCGGGCAATCTCACCTTGCCTCATTTTCACCGGCAAATAGAAGCGATGCCGCTGAATGGATTATTTAATAAGGGATAACCATGTTACCTCTTGAAGGGATGCAAGTACTCGACCTTTCCCAGATGTTGCCCGGGGGGCTCTGTACTCAGATTTTAGCCGATTTGGGGGCGGAGGTAATCAAGATAGAAAATCCCCGGGGGGGAGATGGCTTTCGTAGCGTCCCCCCACTGATTGGCGCCAATGGAAGTTTCTTCCACATTCTGAACCGTAACAAAAAAAGTATAACCTTGAATATCAAGAAGCCTGAAGGGAGAGAGATTTTCCTAAGAATGGCGGCCCGTGCCGACGTCATTATCGAGAATGCCCGTCCGGGGGCCATGAAAAAAATGTTTTTAGCCTATGAAGACATACAGAGTCTCAATCCCAAAATGATCTATTGCTCATTGACCGGTTTCGGGCAGACAGGGCCCTATCGCGAACGCCCTGCTCACGACATCAACATCCTTGCCATCTCGGGCATTCTGGACCTTTTGGGCGAAAAGGGAAGACCTCCTATTGTCCCGGCCATTATGATTTCAGGCGCCGGGGGAGGGGGAATCAATGCGGCCCTTGGCATTATGTCTGCGCTGCTGCGTCGGGAAAGGACAGGTAAGGGGCAGTATCTCGATGTCTCCATCCTCGACGGATTAAGTCCCTTTCTTGCCCTGATGATGTCGGAATATCTTGCCCGCAAAGAGGCCCCCGTCCGGGGGGAGTCGCGGCTTGGCGGAGGACATGCCTGCTACAACATCTACGAGACAATTGACGGAAAATCCCTCGCCATCGGATGTCTGGAGAAGAAATTCTGGGAGGAACTGTGCCGTTGTTTGAAGAGAAAAGATCTCATTGAGGATCTGATGGCCCCGCTCCCCCGGCAAACGGAGATGATCCAGGAACTCAGGGTCATCTTTTTGCAGAAAACCCGGGATGAATGGATGATACTCCTGGGTCAATACGATATCTGCTTCTCTCCCGTGAACTCCCTCGCCGAAGCCATGGAAGACCCGCAGATTCGGCACCGGGGTCTGTGGTTTCAAACCATCCATCCCGCCGACGGCGACATTCCCCAGCAGGCCTTCCCAATTAAGTTTTCTCAAGATCAGCCGGAATTGCGAATCCCCCCACCGCTCCTGGGGGAACATACGCAGGTAATTCTGAAAACCCTGGGGTACGATGAGACAACTATAGACTGTTTGAGGACCAACGGAGTTGTTTGATTAAGAATCAAGCAGAGAAATCAGTTTTATCTATTTGTTGGGGATTCATTTCCCGGCGGGCATAATCGAGATAAACCTTTTCATCCATGAATAATTTGAAAAGGTCCGCATCAATATGTCGCGCCTTAACCATGCCGCTGAGAATGGAAATAGCCTCTGAAATGGTATTGGCCCGCTTGTAAGGTCGATCCTTTGCAGTAAGGGCTTCAAATATATCAGCCATGGCCAGGATTCTCGCCTGCAGGGAAATTTCATCTTCTTTTAAACCCAATGGATATCCGGAACCGTTGAGTTTCTCATGATGACAGGCTGCATAGTCGGGCACGTTTTTCAGTTTTTTAGAAAACGGGAGTTGCGAGAGGAGCTTGTATGTGACCGCAGCGTGATTGTTGATGATATCTCGCTCCTGATCCGTGAGAGTTCCCCGCTGGACACTTAGATTATTAAGTTCATTTTCTGTCAGCAGAGGTTCTATCCGTCCATCGCGAACCAATTTCCTTGCCCCGATTTCTTGCAAGCGGGCAAGACCTTCTCGTCCCAGAGGTATTGCCCCGGTGTTCATATCAGCGAGAAATTTCATATCTTCCCGAAGTTGATTGGCAAAGTCCTCCTCGCTATTTTGCGAAGTATTGACCTCCTGATCGGCCTCTGATGATTTTCTCAGGGAGGTACGCTCATGATCCCTCATGATAATCTCCCCCCTGGCTCTTACCAGTTCCATACGATCGAAAATGGTTTCCAGCTTTGTTGCCTTATCGACAATGTATTCGGGCGTGGTAATCTTTCCCAGATCATGAAGCCAGGCGGCAAAACGGAGTTCTTTCATCTGATCCGCATTGAATTGCACCTGGGAAAAAGGGCCTTCATCGGCCTTATTGATTTTCTCCGCAATGGCCATCGTGATATCGGCCACCCGTCGTATGTGACCACCCGTATAAGGTGATTTCTCGTCAACAGCCAAGGCGATAGTTTTCACAAAAGCATCCAGGAGGTTTTCCAGGTCCTGGATCAGCCGTTTTTGAGAAAGGGCCACCGCTGCCTGGGAAGCAAAAGATTCAGTAATCATCTGGCTCTCCCGGGAAAATGATATTACCTCATTTGTCCCTTCATCTATGGCATTCAGGAGCTGCAGGACGCCGATTATTTCTTGCTCATGATTTCTCATCGGGACAACGAGCATGGATTTGGAACGGTAACCGGTTCGGGCGTCGAATTGTTTGGTGCCTTCGAAATTGAACCCAACTGCATTATAAACATCGGGGATACTGACGACTTCACCTGTTAGCGCTGCGTAGGCAGATACATTGGCAAGATTACGGTTCTTTTGCCCATCCGTCAGTCTGACGGGCGGCCAATTGATTTTTTCTCCCGTACCCCCCATCCGTACACCCAGGGATTTGTTCTGTATAATGGCAAATTCCAGGTATTGGCCATCATCAGATGCGATATACAGGGTTCCCCCATCGGCAGAGGTGAGGTTGCGAGCTTCATCGATGATGAGTTCAAGAAGCCTCGTTAAATCCCTTTCCGCAGACAGGGCAACGCCAATCTTGGTCAGGCGCTCTATTAAATGGAGGGTGTACTGAGTTGATTCTCTCTTCATGGGATCAGCTTATATCATCTGATCATGACACAGGAAAGTCTTTTTTCGAGCTGGGACTTGATATCATTGATCTCCTCGTTCCCAAAAGACTTCTGTTTCCTTACATGATGGAGACATATTCAGGCGCCGAATTTCTCAAGACGTTTAGCATGGGCAAGGGCCTGGCCCATAAGATACATCATCGGCATTCGCCCCAGACCACCGCGAATACAGTCTCTTTCAGCGAAATAAGTGACCATGTCCGGCCGGCAAGTGGACGCTGATATGATAACCGGCACCGGATGCCAGGAATGGGACGCCAAGACCGCCGGGGTGGAATGGTCTCCCGTTACGACCAGGACATCGGGTTTTAGATCCGTAATCTGGGGGAGCAGAGCGTCCAGCTCTTCGATGACCGCTACCTTGCCGTCGAAATTACCGTCCTCACCCCGGGAATCGGTAGCTTTAACGTGAAGGAAGAAGAAGTCATAATCATGGTAATACTCCCGAAGTACGGCAATCTCCTCCGCCACGGTTTCCGTCGGCCGGGCAATGCTCATCCCCAGGAGGCGGGCAATGCCGCGATACATGGGATAGCTGGCAATTGCCAGGGCGTTGAGGCGGTACCGTTCATTTAGGGAGGGATATTTACGGTATTTTGCATAGCCCCGCAGGAGGATCATGTTGGCCTTCGGTTCTTCGGAAAGAACTTCTCTGGCCCGATTAATAATGCCGGTCAGGATGGCCTCAGTGTATTTAGCTTCCGGAACTAGGGCCAGGGGCGACAGGGGCGCCATGCCCGTATGCTGGGGATCCGTTTCCCGGAGTTCCTCGGCAAGGCCCTCCCCTCTTAATACCAGGACGGCCCGGTGTTCCTTCACCGACTGGAAAATGACCTCCACGTTACCATCCCGAGGGATGTTTTCCTGGAGCTTTTGACATATACGGCGGTTCGTCTTGTTATCAATGCGACCCGCCCGCCGGTCCACAACAATACCGGCGCTGTTTATCGTCGCAAAGTTTATGCGGATCAGGAGATCCTGCTCCGTCATGGGAAAATCTATTCCCGCCCCTTCCAGAATTCCCCGGCCGATATTGTTCTTTACGGGATCATATCCGAAAAGGGCAAAATGGGCGGGACCGCTGCCCGGGGTAATTCCGTAACCGACGGGGTCCAAAAGCCCGCAAACGCTCTTCTTAGCCAATGCATCCAGATTGGGCGTCTGCGCAGTTTCCAACTCGGTCATTCCTTCCGGGCCAGGCAGACCACCGAGACCGTCCATAATGAGAAAAACGATCTTTGTCGTGTTGGGTATGGCCAAGGTGTCGATCAACTCGGGATGCATAAAACCTTCCTCCTAATTCAAATCAAACCGACCATCGGGGACTTGTTCCGGAAGCCCGCCGGGATCGGAACGTGTCCCTGTGATGTAAAGGGGGTGGGGCAATAAAACCCCGCCCCCGAGTTAATATCAACCTTTGTCCCTTTTAGCGCATGCTAAGAAGTTTTCTGGCAATAACCACTCTCTGGATTTCGTTGGTTCCTTCATAGATCTGGCAGATCTTGGCGTCTCTCATGTGCCGTTCCGCCGGATATTCCTTGCAGTAACCGTAACCGCCGAAGATCTGTACGCCTTCGATAGCCGCCTTCATGGCGACGTCGGAGGCGTACATCTTGGCCATGGCCGATTCCTTCTCGTAATCCAGGTGATTGTCTTCCATCCAGGCGGCCCTGAGGAGGAGGAGTTCCGCCGCGTCGAGTTCCGTGGCCATATCGGCCAGTTTGAACTGAATGGCCTGGAAGGTGGAGATCGGCTTGCCGAACTGCACCCTTTCCTTGGCATAGTTCAGGGCGTCTTCCAGGGCAGCCTTGCCGATGCCGCAGGCCTGGGAGCCGATGCCGATGCGACCGCAGTCCAATCCCATCAACATCTGTTTGAATCCCTGGCCTTCCTTGCCCAACAGGTTGGCCGCCGGGACTTCTGCATCCTCAAAGACCAGTTCAGCCGTACCGGAAGCCAGAATGCCCATCTTCTCCTCGATTTTACCGGTTGAGAAGCCGGGGGTATTCTTCAGGTCAACAATCAGGTTGATGACGGCCTTGTAGCCCCTGTTCGCATCGGTCGTCGCCGCCAGCACGCAATACTGAGCCACATTGCCATTGGTAATGAAACGCTTGGTGCCATTGACAATGAACTTGTCCCCTTTCAGCTCCGCCTTGCAGGCAAGAGCGCCAGCATCGGAACCGGCGCCGGCCTCCGTCAGTGCGTAGCAGCCTTCGACCTTTCCACTCGCTACCGGGGTGAGGAACTTTAACTTCTGCTCCTCCGTCCCGAAGCTATTCACGGGGAATCCATAGAGTGAGTTATTCACGGAGACGATGACGCCGCAGCTCGCACAGGCCTTGGAGATGGCGATCATCGCGTGGACGTATGTGACGATGTCCATACCGGCGCCGCCGAACTCCGTGGGAATGGCTACGCCCATGACGCCCATCTCGCCAAGTTTACGGCAGATCTCCTGGGGATGGCGGTGGGTTTTGTCTAATTCCGCAGCGATGGGTTTAATCTCTGCCTCAGCGAATCTTGTTACCTGATCCTTTACCATTTGTTGTTCTTCAGTCAGTCCAAAATTCATAACTTATTACCCCCCCCTTAAATTGAAATGAACCACCCCGCCTCAAGCAGCGGGGTATCTCCGGGAGGTATAATTTTATTCGCCGTAAGCGGCGGGGAATTCAACCCGGAGAGATTAAAATATTTAAAGGGGGCGGGTTGATAATAAATCCCGCCCCCAAGTTAATGTCAACCTTCATCCCTGTTAGCGGAGGCTAAGGAGCTTCCCGGCAATGACCACTCTCTGAATTTCGTTGCTACCATCATAGATCTGGCCGATCTTGGCATCGCGCATATGCTGTTCCGCAGGATACTCTTTGCAGTAGCCATAACCGCCAAAAATCTGGATACCTTCAATAGTGGCCGGCATCGCGACATCAGAGGCATACATCTTGGCCATGGCCAATTCTTTCTCGTAATCCCGGTGGTTGTTGTCTTCCATCCAGGCAGCGCGCAGGAGAAGCAACTCAGCGGCTTCGAGTTGGATCGCCATATCGGCCAGCTTGAAGCCGCTGAGTTGCCTTGAAGGTTGAATTTGGTTTGCCGAGTTGGACTCTTTCTTTAGCGTAATTAGCTAGAGCGGAATCTTATTCCGCTCTAGCTGTTCACACTTAGGGTCTTCCTGCCCTCAAGCAGGGTTCACTTGAACTACATGAAACTTGCTTCAGGGATGTCGATAGAGCTGCGGTCGCCGCACTTCATAGACTTCTCATATCCGAAGATATCGGTAACATGATTCATGACATAGAACTTGGCGCTGGCGATTTTGCCCTTGTAGAAATTGGCATCGAAGTGGTCGTCACCCAGTTCTTTGAGCTTCGCGGCCGCCAGGATGGCCTGGTCGAGCAATAGCTTGCCGCAGTAAACTCTCGCGCCTGCATGCATGGTCCGGGTAGCGAAAAGCTGTTTCATCTGCCTATCGCCGGTTGTCCAGGCCGCATTCATGTCGACAATATCTTTAAAAGCAACCATGGCATCCGCCATCATTGCGAATTCTGCCGCAAATTCGTCGGTCTTCTTACTGGCAACGAATTCGTCGATTTCTGCCACCCACTTCCGGAACGGTGCGCCGTCCTTCATGGTGAACTTGCGGCCCGTATAGTCCTGGGCCTGGATGAAGTTTGTGCCTTCCCAGATACCGTAGATCACGACGTCCCTGTACAGCTCCGCCCCGGCATACTCTTCCATGAAGCCGTAGCCGCCGTGGCATTGGATCGCCTCCTCGGTCGTACGCCTGGCCATGTCGGACGCATAGGCCTTGCACAGGGGATTGTTGATTGAAAACATATCGTCGTAATAGGCCCTCTCTTCCGGCGTAGCGGCATCCATAGACAGGTCGCGGTAGAGATAGGACTGGTAAATCAACGCCCGGCAGGCCTCCATAATGGATTTCTGGAACAACAGCATGCGGCGGACGTCTTCGTGCTCGATGATCCTGACGCTGGGTCCCTTGGGATTGGTGGAATGTTTGCTCTGCACCCGCACCTTCGTATAATCCAGCGCTGCATAATAGGCTGCGCCAATGCATCCAAGGGAGAATAATCCGGTGTTCAGACGTTCTTCGTTCATATACGCGAACATCTGCTTCATACCTACGGCTTTGCCGTCAACAACTTCTTTTTCGCCTACCATCCAGCCGTAACAGTTATTGTTTTCACCCATGGACAGGGTACAGGTAGAAGAACCGTGAATGCCCAGTTTGTGCTCAATATTCATG
>Ga0172379_10011014_pt1 | contig 10855 bp, 9 predicted proteins | sample GrowelOW334metaG_FD_119756 | JGI IMG/M metagenome (GOLD analysis project Ga0172379, IMG submission 119756) | Groundwater microbial communities from an aquifer near a municipal landfill in Southern Ontario, Canada - Groundwater well OW334 metaG | ecosystem: Environmental > Aquatic > Deep... | reverse complement strand
GAAAGTTTCGCTGGTTGGGAACAACTCGCCGCTTCCCTGGAGGCGGAGGGCTACGATTCCGCACCGCGTTTCGTCTTTTCGGGAACCCTGCATTCACGCTCCGGTGCGGCTCCGATGATTTTCAACGCCCTGGATGTCGGACGCGAGGCGCGTCTGCTTCGATATACGACGTATCTTGAATCCGGACGCTTCCCACAAAAAGGCTCCTTCGGCATCGCCATCGGAACCCTCGCGGCGGAAAAGTTGCGAGTCGGCATCCCCCTGCGGGCGACCAAGGAAGAGGTCGAGGAGCTGGCATCAGCTGCCACGAACGAGGCCGATGCCGCCTTCGTGCGTAACCTGTACGGTCCCGCCCAGGCAGCAAAAAAAAGCAAGGGCATATTCACGAACAACGACCCCGCAAAGCTAGCCCTGGAGGCTTCGAAGCTGGTGCTCAGGCCTGACGCCACCCCTGCGGAGATCGATCGAGTCTGGACCTTGCTCGCCGCTTCCGGCCGCATGGACGTCCGGATTTCCACGACGATTGACATCAAGGCTGCTCCGGAAACCATACGCAAGGATAAGTTCGAGGCCGACGTTCTGCCCCTGCTGGATGGTGAGGCGCGCTCCCGCGTGCTGGCGGCTTACGCCCCGGATCCGGTTACCGACGACTACCAGTTGGTGATAACCAATCCGGCCGAGGTTGATAAGGTTCTTGCGGACCTGGTTGCAATAGACTTTACGGGTGCCGTCAGGCACGTGAACCAGCTTATCGACGCTGTCGTCACGGGGGTCCTCAACTCGCCGAACCCCAAGACCAACGGCAACATCGCGTTCATCCCGCTGGACGATCTACAGGACGAGGCGGGTCTGATGCTACAAGGCCATGTCACCGAACTACTCGTCCGCAAGGCCGGGGCGGACGACTCTGCCCTGCCCGGCAAGGACGAAAGTACGGTGGCCATTACGGCAGCGCTCGGGCAACGGTTACCGGAAGGAATGGCTGTGCACGCTTGGAAAGACTACGTTGCCGATTACTTTGCAGCCTCCAACGGTGACAACGTAAGCACCAGGGTCATGGTCTTTTTCCTGTTCCTCCTCTCCTTCATCGGAATCGCAAACACCATGCTCATGGCGATAATGGAACGGACAAAGGAGACGGGAATGTTGCGGGCCTTGGGCATGACCGACGGACAGGTGCTGCTCGCGTACGTGATCGAGGCTGGACTCATCGGCGCCATCGGATCGGCTGTCGGAGTCCTCGCCGGTTGCCTTATCAACATACCCATGGTCGCGTACGGTATCGACTATTCCGCAGTCGCCGCGGAAATGGGTGGAGACTTCGGCTACCGTATCGCCACCTTGTTCAAATCTGCCTGGAATCCGGTATCGATCGCCCTGACCGGAGTTTTCGCCACCCTGCTCTCGGCGGCGGCGGCGATCCTGCCCAGCCTGCGGGCGTTGCGGATGCCCGTAACCGAAAGCCTGCGTTTTGAGTAGTTGGAGGTAAAATGCGTACTGATAGGGTTAAAACCGGGGGACTCGGAGCCCTCGCGACGATAGCGTACCGCAATATCTGGAGGAACGGACGACGCACTGCCCTGTGCGTGGTGGCGGTTGCGATTGCCGTGTTCTTCAACATCTTCATGCAGAGTTGGATCGACGGCATGATGGACGGCATCGAGGTGGTAGTACGCACTTTCGAGACGGGTCATGTGAATGTCGTTTCCAACCGCTTCGAAGCGGAGAAGGAATATTTTCCCGTCCAGTATCCCCTAGCCGATGGCAGGAACGCAAAGGAGCTGGTTGCGGAGATCGAAGCCCTTCCCGGAGTGAAGGCGGTCTTGCCGCGCATACTGGCCTACGCGACACTTTTCGATAGTACCATGAAGCATGCCCTGCTCTGGGGTGTCGATGCGGCGCGGGAGACGGAGATCAACAGCCTCAACCTGACCAAGCGCAGCAACGGTCTCGTGGAAGGCAGGTACCCCGCGAATGGCGCCAACGAGTGCGCGATAGGGACCGTCACCGCCAGAAAGACCGGTCTCAGGATCGGCGACAAATTGCCCTTCAAGACGGTCTCCGCACAATTCTCCGACAAGTATTGGAACCCGGTGGTGGTGGGCATCTTCGAATTTGATTACGCCAAGTACGACGAGGGTCTGGTGATCGTGCCCTTCGACCGGCTCCAGCGCATACTCGTCCTTGGGGAAGGAACGCAGCAGCTCTTCGTCTACGCCGACGACGCGGATACATCCCCTGCCATCAAGGCGGGAGTGTCGCGTGTGCTGGGTGAGGGCCATGTCGTCCGTGAATGGACGGAAAATTATTGGGTAGCCGTCATGCGCCAAAGCAGCTTCGTGTACGTCATCGTGTTCGGGGTCTTCCAGATCGTAGCGAGTTTTCTTATCATCAACACGGTGCTCATGGTCATCCATGAGCGCATAAAAGAGATAGGCATGATGGGTGCCTTGGGGATGACGCGGCGGGAAATAGTGTCGGTCTTCTTTTTCGAAGCCATATTCCTGAGCGTGTTCGGCGCCCTGGTCGGTTGTCTGGTGGGTGGCATCGTTACCGCAATCGGATCCCGCTTCCCCATAGACATGGAACTGTTTACTGGTGGCGGCATGAAGGAGATGCCAATATCGGGCACCCTCTTCCTGGTGTTCTCGCCAACAGTCATCGCAGGGGGCTTCGTCTTCGGCGTTGTCGTCTCCGCCTGCTGCACGCTGTTGCCCTCGCTTAAAAGCGCCTTCATCGAGCCCGTCGAGGCTCTCCGGCGCTGACCGGGGTCTGACCCCAAGGAGTCTTGCATGAAAAACCCAGGTACAACCACCTTAATCGCCGTCGCACTGTCCTTGTTGGGCACCACATTTCCGGTTTTCGCGGCGGACCCTACCGCAGCGGAACTTCTTGCGCGGGTGGACGCCAACGAGACCTACTCGTCCATCAGGTACTCAGGCGAGATGGTCATTGAGTATCAAGGGAAGCGTTATATCAAAAAGTTCGAAGCCTCGGCACGTGCAAACAGCGACAGTTTCATCGAGTTCACAAATCCTGAGGACAAAGGCACCAAGTACCTGAAAAAGGAAGGCCGCCTATATGTTTATTCACCGGATACGGAAGAAGTCATGCCGATCTCCGGCCACTTATTGAAGGAATCCATGATGGGTTCCGACTTATCCTACGAGGACACCATCGAAAACGAGAAGCTCTCCGCCAGGTATACACCTGCAATCTCGGGCAAGGCGGATGCCGGCGGCCGCGCGGCCTGGGTTCTGGAACTCACCGCCAAGAAAAAAACGGAAAGCTATCCCAAGCAGAGGCTCTGGATAGATGTGGAGAACGGTGATTTGCTGCGCTCGGAACAGTACGCGCTCTCGGGCGCCAAGCTCAAGGAATACGCCCTGATCAAGGCCGAGAAGATAGGTACCCGCCGCTTTCCGGTGGAGTCGGAGATGCGGGATCTCCTTCGCAAGGGCAGCCGCACCGTCTTCCGTATGTCCCGGATCGATCTGGACGCAATCGTCCCCGATTCGGTCTTCAGCATGAGGAATCTTGAAAAATGAGTCCCCACTCCATCGATCGCCATAGTTCGGCCATGAAGGCAGACACCGGGCGCCCGCTGCCAGCACTGCCCGCCGCTGCGATCTTGGCCCTTGCACTGTGTTCCACGTCGTTCCCGCTTGCAGCCGATGAATGGGATTTTTCCGGTTCCATCCAATCGAGCCTTTCCCTGCGCGCACTTGAGGAGACTGCAGGGAATGACCTATTCTCGTCGGGTGCGGAGCAGTATGCGAATCTTCGCCTTAAGGCGACGGCCGGTGAGCGGGGAACGGTCTACGCCGCCGCCAATTTCGTGGCCGCTTCGGGCAACCCGATTCCGGTAGAACCAAGTGGATCGGAAGCAGAAACCCCTGCGGATGCCACTTTTACGGCAGTACCCCCTTTTCTGGTGGGTGTGGGCTATGCGGCGGCAATAGAGCTGGAACGGCTCTATTACCGGATCGCAGGGGATGCTTTCGATCTTGAGGCGGGGCTTCTGCGACCCGCTTTCGGTTACGGCCAAGCCTGGAGCCCCTCGGATTTCCTGAGCGACCGGAACCCGCTCCTGCCAGACGCGAGACCCCGGGGTGTGCTCGCCGCGACAGGCTCCGTCTATCCCGGGGACGACGTCAAACTGAAAGCCTTCGCGGTGGGAGGCGGAGATCCGTTAAAAACCAACGGCGACGGCTCGATCTTCGGACTTGCGGGGGACTGGCACGCGAAAAGGGGCAGCGTCCAGGCGCTCTATGCGCTTGAGTCTGCTGACGAAGGCTGGGATGCAGCGGTCCAGCGTTTTGGGCTTTCAGTGAAGGTTGAAGCAGGAGCGTCCCTCGTCGTGGACGCCCTCTACAAACTGGAAAATGAAAAATGGAACGGTTGGCAAGGTTTCCGCGCGAGCGCGGGCATCGACTATTCCTTTTTGGACGGAAACCTGTTCGCTGTCTGCCAGTATCTCTATTCAGGAGATGGAGAATTGAAAATGGACGATGGGTTGGCCAAGCACAACTACCTGTACGCCGCACTTTCCTATCGCATCGGCGACTACACCAACGCCAGCCTATCCTGTGTCGCAGGCCTGGACGACGGGTCCGTCTCACCCACACTCTCGATCGAGCACGAGCCATTCCAGGGTCTGACTCTCGTCATGTACGGCCGCGCGCCCCTGGACAAGCCGATGCTCGGCCTTGGCGGCGACGACGGGGAACTCGGGCCAGAACGGACGGGCTTACGTGGGGAGCTGGGGGTAAAGGCACGGATAAAATTCTAAAGGCTTTCATGCACCATTTCCACAATGGATTGTCCAGACGCTTCCTCATTGCTGCCGGAGACGAGAAAGTCCAGGCAATCCGGATCCTGCTGGACAGATCCATGACGAATATACTTGTCAGCGACGAGCGGACCGCAAAAAAGCTGCTTCAGGTGTATTAGGCAGCGGGTTGACGGCCTGAGCCGCGAAAAGCTAGTTACTGACCCGGCAATATAATGTATTACATCGCTGCATAGGAGATTGCAGGATCCTTGAAATACTTGCGAATTCCTTGGGGTGAATTGTCCAGCATCGACTAGTGATTTTCGGCAGCTTTTAAAAGGTTCGCCTTCGAGCGGCTGGGTGCGCGGGAACCAACCTCCTGTTTCAAATCGGCATTGAGATGCTCATCGGGATTCAAGTCAGGACTATATGCAGGTAGATAGACGAGTTCTATTCGGGAACTGTTTTCTGCAACCCAAGCAGTCACCACTTTCGCATGGTGAACCTTCAAGTTATCGATTATCAAGAAAATCTTGCGGCGACGATACCTGATCAGTCTTTTAAGGAAATCCATGAAATGCTCTATGTTCACAGCGCCATCAACTATCATCCATTCGATGCGGCCCTGGTTTGTGATTGCTGAAATCATGCTCAGGTTTTCACATTTCGCAGTGGCATTCATTACCGGTGTCTCACCGCGGGGAGCAAAACCGCGTCCTCGGACATCACCAGACCGTAGCCCAGTCTCATCGCCCCAGAAAATCTCGGCCTTCTCAGCCTTTGCCCGTTCACGAATGCCAGGATAGGTCGTATCGAGCCATTCCTTCACCGCTTCCGGTTTCCGTTCATATGCGAATTTGACAGGCTTCTGGGGAGTGAATCCCCATCGCTTGAGATACTCGCCCACAGTCCGGATCGGCATCTCGGTTCCGGTTTCCTGCTTGATAAGTCTTTGGACAGCACCCCGGGTCCATAATGCGAAGTCAAGTTTCAACTGCTCGGGCTTCCGATCAATGATTCTTCGTTGAATCAGCCTTTCCTGTACGGGAGTGAGGCTTCGATGGTCGCCCTTCCTGCGCCCGCGTACGTTATTGTGGAGGGCTTTATATCCACCATTTTTAAAAGCCTTACACGCTTTGATTATTGTTGGTCGGCTGATACCGATCGCCTCGTGAATTTCTTCGTGGGTGCTTCCTTGTTCCCTCATTTTCACCGCGATTCTCCGGCGCTCTTCCTGCATTCCCATCGGGAAGCATCTTCCGTCTATCTTGTCCATCTGAATATCTTATCACACAATTTCATTTGAATGTTAGATATTATATTGCCGGGTCAGTAAATAACTATAGCTCATAAAAATAACTGTATGGAGGTAATAGTCTGAAATTAGTCCACATGGACTTATTATCCTGGATCAAAAAGCCCAGATTGATAGCAGCATAAACCCAAGGATCTTTGTCATGCGGGATCGGTCAACGGGGTGACGAACTCGGAAGGTGGTTGCCACTTCGGATACAGTCTTTTTCTAGGTCATTTACCTGAACATCCCATGCTCATGATGTCCAACAGGTAAAGTCATCCAACTACAACCTCAGCATTGTCAAAGTCCGATAGAGCGCTGGACCTGAAAGAGCATCGGGGCTTTTTTACCTGACAGATTCGTCTGGGTGCTCCCGGCGGGCTTTTCAATTTGCCGGATTTCTATCAAGCCCCGTGGCCAAATAGAAATCCACCCTCACCCCGGCACCAGAGAGCGACAACGTTCAGGTCCCCGTCCAGCAAAACCAGGTCCGCGTCGTAACCGGGAGCAAGGCTGCCCTTCCGGTGTGCGACGCCGATTGCGGCGGCAGGCACGGCGGAGGCAGCGTATAGGGCTTCGTGGACCGGGACGTGGGCGTCGCGGACCAAGACCCGGACCATACCGTCCAGCGCGGTGGCGGAAGATGCAAGGCTGGACCGGTCCTTGAGCATGGCGACCCCACCTTCAACAATGACCTCCTGACCGCACACGTAATAAGGCCCTTCGCCGGTCATGCCAGCCGCCCGACTCGCGTCGGAACATACAAGGAAGCGGTCCAGGCCCTTGCACCTGCGGGCGATGGTGATCAATTCCGGCGGTACGTGCCAGCCATCGCAGATCACTTCGGTGAACAAACGATCGTCGGTGAGGGCGGCTTCGAGGAACCCGGGCACCCGGAAGGGACCGGTCTTTCGCACCGAAGACATGGCGTTGTACAAATGCGTAACCAGCGTCATGCCACGGTCGGCGGCGGAATGGACGGTCACCGCATCGGCGTCGGAATGGCCACCGGAAATGACCATTCCCCAGGAACACAGCAGGGGTATCGCCTCCATGACACCGGGAAGTTCCGGGGCCACAGTGATGCGCGCGATCGTGTCGGCGTTGGACTTGATCAGGGCAAGCGCGTTGGCATCGAAGGGCAGTAGCCGTTCCTCGGCCTGGCAGCCCTTATAGCGCGGATTTATCCAGGGGCTCTCGAAGTGTGCTCCCAGAATTTCGGGCCAGCCGGCCTGCCAGGTTTTTTTGGCGCTACGCACGATTTCCAGGGCCTTTTCCAGCACAGGGACGGGGTCCACGGAAAGGCTGGGCGTAAAGGCGGTGATGCCGTGACTCCGGTGAAACGCCCCTACCGTCTCGAGGGCCTCTTCGGAACCGTCGTTGATATCGGCATTCGCACCGCCATGGCAGTGCAGGTCGATAAAGCCGCTGGACAGGATGAGGCCTTTCGCGTCCACAATCCCGGCTCCATCCCGTCTGACGCCCGCGGTCTGGAGCCCGCTGGCCGCGTCATCTCCAGACGAGGGCACCCCACGCACGACTTCGACAATGCGTTGGCCATCCACGCGGACGCGCCCCTGAAACAGGCCGTCCCTGAACGCGAGCAAGGCTCCTTCTATTATGAATTCCATACCTACAGCCTACACCTTCGATAGGGACAGATTCTACGACAAGCGGATACAATCCAGTAGGGCCTGGATATTTTCGCCCGGGGTCGTGGACGGAAGCGCGCAACCCGCGTTTAGGATGAACCGGGGGTTTTCCGCAAATACCCGCAAAAGCTTTTCTGTCTCTCCGCGTACAAGCTCGGGAGTCCCCATGGCGAGTACGGCGCTGGGATCGATATTGCCGATAAAGGTGCAGCGGCCGCGCATGGTTGCCTCAGCCAGGGCGATATCGGTCTTGAAATCCAGTTCCAAACCATCGGCACCGGTATCCACCATGTCGGCGAGTATCGCATCGGTCTTGCCGCAGATGTGGAGGATATAGGGCTTCCCCAGCTCGTGGCTGAGTGCCGCCGCTTTCTTCTCGTAGGGAAAGGCGTAGCGGCGATAATAGGCGGGCGAGACGATTTCGGGACCCGCCGGACTATCCCCATTTGAAAGGATGTCCGCGCCGGTTCCGGCCATAAGGTTCATGAGTTGCCTGAGGGCTTCCCAGCAATAATCAAGCAAGGAAAAAATCTGAGCGTCGTCGCCCTCCCCGTCCGCATCGGCCAGGTCCATGAAAAACTGGGCCGGAGTCCGCAACGCGCAGGCGAGGGAGAAGGGCAGCTGGTCGCAGTTTCCGCGAACGGCTACCTCGTCTCCAAAATGCTTCTTGATGAGGCGAACGGCCTCGAGCAAATTCCGGATATATGGGTAGTTGGAAACCTTTGGCGGAGCCAGGGTCTTAAAATCCGCAAGATCAAAGGGCGCGGGAAAGTGCGACCGGGCCGGTTCTCCCTCGGGAAAATCGACAGGTACTCCCAGGGCTCCAGCCAGGCTTACCGTGTCCATATCCACAAGGACGCAGTCGTAACCGTAGCGCTCCGTGGCATCGATCAGGGCTTTGGCCATCAGCGCGGGGTCTTCCCGATACTGCCGCATCGATATGCCGGCCTCCACAGCTGCGGGCATGAAATTGTGCAGGGTCGTCGCAATCCTGTCGGTTCGCCTGCCCGCAAGGGCCTCCAGAAAGCGTGTTCTTCTGTTCATGGGAAATATGATACCATAACTTTACTGGCCCCGAAGGGATGGATTGAGTATTATTTGACTATGAGCACATTGAAATCTGACAAAAGCAGCGGTATTGCGATAGTGACCGGCGCTTCCTCCGGCATAGGCGCGTCTTTCGCCCGGCGTCTGAACGCGGCAGCCTTGGGAACAGAGAAATATCTGGGACTGCCCGATTTTGATGAACTATGGCTGGTAGCTCGCAGGGGCGACAAGCTTGAAACCTTGGCCACGGAGCTCCGCAGTCTTCATAACACAGCCATCACAAAAGGCGACGTTGTTGCCCCCACCATTAAAACCTTCCCGGCGGATCTGGTGTCGGACGGGTCGCTGGTTACCTTGTCCAGCGCCGCGAAAAGTACCGGGAAAACGGTCCGCATATTGGTGAATAACGCAGGGTACGGTACCTATGGTCCCTTCTCCGATTCCGATCTTAACCGTCAGCTGGGGCAGATCGACCTGAATTGCCGGTCCCTTACCGAAGCCTGCGGTCTGTTCGACACGTTGCTGGATCAGGGGTCTATGGTGATAAACGTGGCCAGTCTCGCCGCATTCGCGCCCTTGGGAGGCTTCGCGGTGTATGCGGCCTCTAAAGCCTATGTGCTGTCCTTTTCGGTAGCCTTGGCCTCGGAATGGAAAACCCGTGGCATCAGGGTTCAGGCACTCTGCCCTGGTTCGGTGGACAGTGAATTCGCGCTGGTAGCCTCGGAAGGGGAGCGGACCGTGGTACTCCATGGATGGAGTGCCGACCGCACTACTGCGATTTCACTCCGCCACGCGGGCAGGGGCAAGATAATCAGCCTGCCCCGCTTTTCCTGGCAAGCCCAAAGGCTCGCCGCAGCCATCGTGGGTCCCATCATTAGCGCGGTATTCGCCCAACGCTTCCTCCAACGCCCGCATAAAGGCAAAAATCATGCCTGAGAGTGCGTTGATCCGGAGTCAATAATGCCGACCACAAAGCTTGACCCCGGTGTAACGGGACCCCTATACTCAAACAGGGAGAAAATAGGATGCCTCAGGCGGATATGAAAATGGAAGGGAACGAAAGCATACTCCGCCGCTCAGATCTATTCTCGGACCTATCATCCGGGGACCTGTCTTATATCGCATCCAGAACATCGGAACTCTCCTCCCCGGTGGGAACACGCCTGTTCAATCCCGGAGATAAGGCAGAGCGCTTCTATATCATAAAGTCCGGTGCCATAAGGGTTTTCCGCACCAGCGAAGACGGTGTTCAGGAAGACATGGCCCTTTTCACGTCGGGAGACACCCTGGGCGATTTCGACTTTGCCCGGGGCGCGGTGTTCGACGCCGCCGCCGAAAGCGCCGAGGATTCGATACTCCTCGTTTTTCCCGGTCCGGACTGGGAAATGGCCAACCTTCTGAATGAAAAACCCGATATAGGCGCGAGGGTCAAACTGCGTTCCCTGGCCATGTTGGCTGGACGTCTCCGTTCGACAAACCAGCTTATATCCCGCAACGCTCCCTGGGTGCGTGAACTCCAGAGAAGGGCCTATGAGGATCCGGGTACGGGCCTGTGGTCCAAAGCCTTTCTGGACGAGGAAGTATCCCGTTCGCCCGAAAACCCCTGCGCCATGGTGGTACTGAAACCGGATCGTTTTAAATTGCTGGTAGACGCCCGTGGACACTCCGCAGGCGACGTAGCCATGAACAGTATCGCCGGGGTACTCAAATCCCTGGTTCGCGAATACGGTCGCGGGTGGGGAATTCGCATCAAAAGCAACGAGACGGCAATTGTCGTACCCGGCCTCAAACCAAAGGAAGCGCAGGAACTGGCAGAAAGGGTGGGTGCCGGAATCGCGAAAATCCCCCAAGTGCCGGCAGAAGGGGATTTCCCCTCATTTGCATTCTCAGCCAGCGTGGCCTGGGCGGTCTGGCCTGACGACGGAGAGGTTTTCTCTGAATTGTTCAAGCGTTGCCATGCGGACATGCTGGAAACATGGGGAAATGGCGGAGCCCGCGTGGGCAAGATAAGGACACAAGCATGAGCCCGATCCCTTCCAGCCCGGTGCAATCACCCCTTTTCGAAAGCCTGTCCACCGATGAGAT
>Ga0172379_10011013_pt1 | contig 10855 bp, 18 predicted proteins | sample GrowelOW334metaG_FD_119756 | JGI IMG/M metagenome (GOLD analysis project Ga0172379, IMG submission 119756) | Groundwater microbial communities from an aquifer near a municipal landfill in Southern Ontario, Canada - Groundwater well OW334 metaG | ecosystem: Environmental > Aquatic > Deep... | reverse complement strand
GTAATACAGGGTTTAATACCCCGCGGCTCTGCCGCGGTAAAGGATGAGCGAAGCGAATTCTTTATGGTCCAGGGCTCTGCCCTGGGGGTTAATACCCTTTATTAAACCAGAAAAACCACCGGTCGAGGTGAAACCTCGACCGGTGGTTTTTCTTTTTTGAAATTTAGTATTCCCGCATCGTGATCTGCGCTTCGATTTTCTTGATGAGATCAATGACGACCGAGACGACAATGAGGAGAGCGGTGCCTCCAATCGCGAGCGAAGTGATACCGGTAATCCCTTTCATTATGAGAGGTAGAACAGCGATGAAACCCAGGAAGGTAGCGCCCACCAAAGTGATTCTGGTCAAAATCTTGGTCACATATTCGGAAGTCGATTCCCCCGGACGAACGCCCGGAATGAAAGCGCCATTATTCTGAAGATTTTTGGCGATATTGTCGGGATCAAAAGTGACAGCGGTGTAGAAATAAGTGAAGAGGAAGACCAAAATGAAGTAAGCAATACCATAGAACCAGCCATTCGCCAAAATCTCGGAAAACTTCCCGGCGACCATCGCCACCGTCGCATTCGACGCTCCTTCCAAAAATTTGAAAATCATCTGGGGGAAAAGCAAGATGGACAAAGCAAAGATAATTGGAATCACCCCCGCTTGATTGACGCGCAAGGGCAAATAGGTAGAAACCCCACCAAAGACGCGATTACCTCGGACGCGCTTGGCATAAGTGACGGGAATTGGTCTTTCGGCTTCAGTCACGATCACAACACAAAGAATGATCACAAGTGAGACCACGAGAAAAGCGAGATATAGGGCAATATCTGATTTATCGAAGTTATAGTAGAGTTGGCTAATCACAGTTGGAATTCTCGAGACAATACCGGCAAAAATGATGAGTGAAGTACCGTTACCAATACCAAATTCCGTCATGAGTTCACCCACCCACATGAGTAAGATTGAACCAGCCGTAATGATGATAGTGTTATTAACCAAACCCAACATTCCAAGACCAGAATCGAGGACTCCTTGTTTCTGCAAAAGTAAAATAAAGCTAAAGCTCTGGATCAAAGCGAGGGGCAAAGTCAAAAGACGAGAGTAAAGCGTAAATTTTTTGCGACCCAATTCTCCTTCTTCATGATACATTTGCTTCAATTTTGGAAACATCATGGTCAAAAGTTGCATGATGATCGAGGAAGTAATGTAAGGCCCGACACCGAGCATCACGATTGAGAGATTGGACAAACCACCACCAGAGAAAATGTTGAGCAAGCCCCAGAAATCATTACCAGCAAAAAACTGGCTCAGTTTGATCTGATCCACGCCCGGAATCGGAATCGCCGCAAACAATCTGAAAACCGCCAAGGCACCGATCACAAAAATAATCCGACGGCGTAGGGATTTGTCAGCCAAGATCATTTTAATTTTAGTGAAAATTGTTTCCATTGGATTTTTACTTGGCGCTTAAAGTTCTAAGTTTTATTTAATCTCCCCACCAGCCTTCAAAATTCTTTCTTTGGCGGGAGCGGAGAGAGTGCAACCAACTACTTTGATTTTTCGGGAAAAGTCTTCCTTGCCCAAAATCTTGATCCGCGGGTTCTGACCTTTCGTGAGATTGACCAAACCCTTAGCGACCAAAGTGGTTGGACTAACGATATCACCATTTTTAAAATTATTTTCTAGCGTGCCCAAGTTAATCGGAAAAACATCATATTGTTTGATGGACTTGAAAGCATAACCGCGCAACTTTGGCAGTTTCTTGATACGTTCACGCATTTCTGGACGCTTTTTGTGGCCAGCGCGGGCATTCTGACCCTTGGTTCCACGACCGGAGGTCTTGCCTCTTTTGCCACCACGACCGACCGTGATACTTACTTTATTTGGAGTCTTTCTTTTTAAATTATTGATTTGCATGATCGTAAAATTATTTAGCCTTTTCGGTTTTGGTTTCTTCCTTCTTAGCTTCGGCTTTGACCACAGCCTGAACCGGTTTGCGCAGATCGCCAAAAGCCGAGACCGCGGCGCGAGCAATGTTCAATTGATTCTTGGAACCGGAAAGAATTTTGGCGGTGACATCCTTGATCCCAGCCAATTCAATAATATTACGCACGGCGGAACCAGCGATAATACCACGGCCAGGCGCTGGCATGATCATGAGTCGAGCGGAACAATATTTGGCGGACACTTCATGTGGAAGAGACATTTTCTTGGTCAGGGTGATATTGATCAAATTTTTCTTAGCATTGCGCATCGCTTTATCGATAGCGGCGGCCGTATCACCGGCCTTGCCGAGCCCAACACCAATCGAACCTTTGCGGTTGCCGATAATCAAAGCCACAGAAAAATTGAAACGACGACCACCGGAGGACACACGCGTCACGCGACGAATATTCAAAATCTTGTGATCATACTCTGGGCGGACACGAGCTTCACGCGGACCACCTTTACGGGGTCCACCACGAGAACCACCACGGGCACCACCCTTATCGCCACCAAAGTGATTGCGGGTAAAAGTCCGAGGGGCGTGCGGATTATTCTGAAAACCTTGAACGACACCGGCTTTGTTTTCGGTTTTTGGGGCGGTCGCTGTCGGTTGTGTGTTGTTTTGTTCCATATTTTATTAAAAAATTAAACCACCTTCGCGCGCCCCTTCGGCCAACGCACTAATCTTGCCCGTGTAGGAAAAACCACCACGGTCAAAGACGACGGTCGTGATGTTCTTGGCTTTCGCCAATTTGGCAATTTCTAAACCAACTTCCTTGGCGCGCAAACTCAAAGTCTGGCCTTTGGCCTTGTCGGCCGAAAAAGCGACCAAGGTCTTGCTTGTCGTATCATCGATGACTTGGGCGTAGATATTTTTATTGGAACGAAAAACCGCCAAACGAGGTCGTTCGGTCGTACCAGAAATCTTCGCGCGGATGCGGTTGTGTCTGGTCGTGGTCTTTTGGGATTTAGAATTTTTCTGATTTTTCATAAAAGTTTTATTTAGGCCGTCTTCTTCCCCTCCTTGCGTTTAACAATCTCATCGGAATAGTGAACACCTTTACCCTTATATGGTTCTGGCTTCTTCAAAGCGCGAATTTCGGCGGCAAAACGACCGACCAAATCCTTATCAATACCAGAAACGGAGACAACGCCTTTTTCTGAAGTCAGTTTCAAACCTTTAGGAATTTTGATTTTGATCTGGTGGGAAAAACCGAGATTGAGAATAATATCCTCACCTTTGATTTCCGCTTTATAACCAATGCCTTCAATGACCAATTTTTTCTCGTAAGGCTTGTTGACGCCTTCAATCATATTCATAATATGTGAAGCGATTGTTCCCCAAAGAGCACTCATTTCGAGGGACTTTCGGACGGGGGTCAGAATCACTTGATTGTCCTTGACTTCAATTTTGATGATCGAATCATAACGCTTCTTCAATTCACCCAAAGGACCCTTGACGACAACTTCGGTTGGCGCAATTTTGATTTCGGTCCCGGTGGGAATGATGATGGGTTTTTTTCCAAGTCTAGACATTGTATTTGATTACCAAATTTTAAATAAAACTTCGCCACCGACTTTCTCTTTGACGGCCTGTTTGTCGGTCATGAGGCCCTTCGGGGTTGAGATAACATAAGAACCAAAACCATTCTTGAAGGGATGGAGTTCATCAAAACCTTTGTAAACACGCAAGGATGGTTTGGAAACTCGCTTGATATCCTTGATCCCTTTGTTTTCCGTCAAATCAAAGAATGTAACTTCCAACGTATTAGCCTTCTTCCGACGAGTAATGGACTTGATATAACCTTCCTTTTGCAAGAGCTCACCCACGGTCTCTTTCAATTTGGAAGCGGGCATCACCAAAGTCGCCTTGCCCACGGCTTGAGCGTTCTTGAGACCGACAATGAAATTGGATAATGGGTCACTTACCATGATGATTTTTTAATGCCAGTAATTTTTCCTTCGTTTGCAAATTCACGGAAACAAATTCGGCAGAGACCAAAATCTCTCATATAACCGCGAGCGCGGCCACAACGGAAACAACGACGAACTACGCGCGAAGCGAATTTCGGGGTTTTGTTTGATCTTGCAACGGTTGACTTTTTTGCCATATTAAATAAAAAAGCTTTTAGAAAGCTGTTTCACAATACTAGCAAACTGAGGATTTAAAGTCAACCCCGTAGTGAGAGAACAGTGGCTACAATATTGGTAAACAAACCTTCTGTTACAGAAATATCATCTACCGCTTATGAATATTCTTTCTCTCTACTACGGGGTCAACCCTGTAGTAGATTTTGACAAAAAAAAGCCCTAAATATATGCTGGCGACTAGTAGCCTCGAAACCAAATTCACCGCTTCTAATAGAACTATTAGCTAGTATTCCCTAAATGAACTGAGCGGAGTATAATTTAATTAGGTCCCTTATCAATACCTAATCTTGATAAGTCAGGATTTATACCGCTAAACTTCAACTATAGAAGGAGTAAAAAACTCCCTTAAAAAGTTTGAGGTTGTGGGTAAAGAGTGAGCGTAGCGAACACTTTATGATCCCCGCCGGAAGCGTAGTAGCACTGCGGGCAGGCAGGGCTCTGCCCTGGGGTATAATACCCTTTATTAGTCGTAATTTTACTAAATATATGAAAAAATACGTTGTCTGGTCTACAATTATTTCTCTTGTTCTAGTTGGGGTACTTTTAATTACCGACAAAGTGTCGGCTGACGATAAAGTCTTGAGTGCTTCTTCGGTTTGTCCTCAGATTCCAATCCCCGATTGTGAAGACAACTATGTTGTAAAAGTTAGCGCCAGTAATTGTCCATTGCAGTATGCCTGTCGTTCAGTTGAAGGAAGAAAATGCGGGGAACTGAAATGCGCTAAAGCTTATTTTGACACCGCTAAAAATGCCTGTGCTTGCGGTCAAAACACTGTCAGTGATTCCTCAAAAATAGGAAATTCAATTAATGAAAAGGTTTATTTGAATAGTCTCGGGAAAATAGTGGTCGAAGAAAACAATGACTTTGATAAAAACAGCGTTCTCAGCAAAATAATATATTCAGATGGCAACGAAACAGAAATGACCAAAGATAAGACTACTGAAAAGTTTAAAGAGAACTCAGCGACGATTGAGATAACGACTAAAAGTAATAAAAGTTTTACTTTTACCAAGTATGGAACCAGTAGTAGCAAATATTCGGAGACAAAGAAAGATGAAGTGAAGACTAGTGGTCAAATTAGTATTATGGATGGTAAAACCTATCTAAATACCAAAGAATTCAAAGTCATGCCTGATACAGCTTCTGAAAAAGCGATTGAAAATCAGCAGTTAAACAAAGAGGTAACTATCGAGTTAAAAGATACCGGTAAACCTGTTTACGAAATCAACGGTAATAAGGAAGTCCGCTTATTTGGTTTGTTTCGAAAAAGTATGTCGATTGTTTCAGAAATAGATGCATCAACAGGTGAAGTCTTGTCTATTAAAAAACCCTGGTGGAGTTTTCTCTCAGCACAATAAGAACGGTTAGTCGCATCTTCTTGAAAACTCGGACCTGCTAGTATTTTCTTGAATCACGCTTCGCGTTTAACTCAAAAAATCAAACTAGGCTATCTAGATGCATCAAAACAAAACGCCCAACGGGGCGTTTTGTTTTGATTACTGATTATTCGTTCTTCTTAAACGGAAAACCGAGATATTCGAGATAGGCTTTGGCTTCGGCTTTGGTCTTGGCGGAAGTCGTGATCACAATGCTCATTCCAAAAACATCTTTCAATTCTTCATCAGCGGTTTCAGGAAAAATTGTATTTTCTTTGATCCCGATGGAGTAGTTGCCCATCTGGTCGATTCCCTTGGCAGAGATACCACGAAAGTCGCGGGTGCGCGGAAAAGCAATCAAAATCAGTTTATCAATAAAGTCGTTCAGTCGCGCCCCACGCAAAGTCACTTTGAGTCCAACTGGATCACCAGTACGGGATTTGAAAGCGGCGATGGATTTCTTGGCACCACGGAGGGCGGGCTTTTGACCAGTAATTTTGGTCAAACGATCGATGATCATCTCCACTTTCTTCTTGTCTTTAAGAGAACCAATACCAACGTTCACCACCACCGTTTTGATCTTTGGTGTCTGCATGACGTTCGTATATTTCATGACCCCTTTGAGGGCGTCAAAAGCTTTGACCTGCTTTTCTTTAATACTGGCAATTGTTTTCATATAATTTTTATATTTCTTTACCCGATTTCAAACTGACGCGAATTTTCTTCTCGCCAATCATTTTGTAGCCGACGCGGACGCGCTTACCACCTTCGGTCAACATCACATTGGAAACAGAAATCGGCATGGGTTTTTCGACGGTCTGGCCTTTTTGGTTGGCCTTATTTGGACGCATTCTTTTCTTGAGCAGATTCACCCCTTCCACCAAAACTTTATTTTCGGCTGGAAAAGCTTTGAGCACTTTGGCCGTCTTGCCTTTGTCTTTGCCCGCGATAACTAAAACGGTATCATTTTTCTTAATATTCATAAAAGTATTTTAATTAGACAATTTCTGGAGCCAGCGAAGAAATTTTCTGATAACCTTTTTCCGATAATTCTCTTGGAATTGGACCGAAGACACGACCAGCGAGTGGGTCCATTTTATCTTTTTCCAAAATCACGACGGCATTTTCATCAAAACGAATATAAGAACCGTCAGCCCGACGATAAGGCGCCTTGGTGCGAACAACAACGGCGGTCAAAACGTCTTTCTTTTTCACGGCTTTTCGGGGCTCCGCTTTCTGAACGGACAAGACCACTTTCTCGCCAATGCCGGCATAACGCTTCTTGGAAGAACCAAGAACTTTGAAGATGCGGCCGATTTTGGCGCCAGAGTTGTCCGCAATAGTAACGATAGTTCTTGATTGAATCATATTTTTAAAATTATTTTATTTTAACCATGAAAGTCTTATCCTTGGAAATTGGTCGAGTTTCGACGATTTCCACCTTATCCCCCACTTTACAGGTATTACCAGGATTGTGCACTTTGAAACGCTTGGTGCTCTTCACAAATTTATGATACTTTGGGTGCTTCTTGTAGCTTTCGACGGCCACCACAATCGTGTCCTTCATTTTGTCGGAGACGACAACTCCAGAAAGAGTTTTTGGGTTCTTAATTTCCACCACCGCTACTTTTTTTTCCGTTTTTTTCATAATAGTTTGATTATTTATTTTCGGCGGTCTGGAGAGCCGTCATGATTTGGGCAATTTCTTTCTTCAAATTCCGGCCTTCACACATATTTTTGATTTTGCTACCGGAAATGCCGAAGCGAAAATTCTTCAAAGCGATCTGCTTGTCGTCGAGCATTTTCTCCAATTCCTTTTTGGTTTTGTCTTTAAATTCAGTCATGATCTTTAAATAATTTCGCGACTAACGATTTTGGTCTTGACCGACAACTTGGTCCCCGCTTTACGCAAGGCTTCCTTGGCAATCGCATCAGTCACACCGTCGACTTCATAGATAATACGGCCAGGGCGGACCACGGCTTCATAGCCTTGAGGATCGCCTTTACCCTTACCCATTTTCACTTCAGCGGGTTTTGAGGTATATGGTCGGTCGGGAAAAATACGAGTCCACATCTTACCCGTCTTACCCAAATTGTGAGCGCAAGCCTTACGGGCGGCTTCAATTTCGCGGGCATCGACGCGTCCGGCCGAAATCGCTTTCAAACCGAAAGAACCGAAAGACAATCTTGTCCCACGGGTTTCGTTACCAACCTTTTTCTGGTTTTCACGACCGGTTTGCCACTTTCTAAATTTTACTTTCTTGGGGAATAACATGGTAGTTTAATTAAGCTTGCTTTTTCTTAGCGTCTTTTTCAAAAATGTCACCTTTGTAAATCCAAACTTTGATACCAATATCACCATAAGTCATATGGGCTTTTTCACGGGCAAAATCAATATCCGCGCGCAAAGTCTGAAGTGGAATCCGACCCTTCTTCAATTCTTCTGATCGGGCCATCTCCGCGCCACCCAAGCGGCCACCAAGATAGATCTTGACGCCTTTGACTTCACGATTGGCCATCGCCTTCTCTACGGTTTGTTTCATGACACGACGGAAAGGCAAACGCTTCTCCAGAGCTTCGGCAATCATTTGAGATAAAATAAAAGCATTGCCTTCTGGGTTTCTGATTTCTTCAATATCCAACTTGAAATCCTTGGCGAAATCCAATTTGCGCTTGTTCATAAATTCCAAAATGTCAGCCTTGAGCTTGAGCGCGCCTTCGCCATTGCGACCAATAATCATGCCGGGGCGGGAAGTTTTCAGAATAATGCGAAAAGACTTGGCATTGCGTTCCATTTCGATTGAGCCAACAAACAAACCACGCATTTTCTTTTCCAAAAATTCACGGAGCATAATGTCACCCTTCAAAAAACCACGATAATTGGCATTGATCGCAAACCAGCGTGACTTCCAATCGCGCAAAATTCCTAATCGATGAGCATATGGGTGAACAGTGTGTGACATAATATATTATTAAAAATTATTTACTGGCAACCTTGGCTTTCTTTGGGGCCTTGGCGACCTTCGCAACTTTAGCCAATTTTAACGCTTTGACTTCCTTGGCGGCGACTTCTTTCGCGGCCAAAACCAAAGTGATGTGACTGGTGCGCTTGTTGATCTTACCAGCGGAACCGCGGGCGCGAGGCATCCGGCGGTGCAAAGTCACTCCCCCATCGACAGTGATTTCCTTCACATACAAAACCTCCTTTTCCAATTGAAAATTATTCTTGGCATTCGCAATCCCTGTATTCAAAAGTTTGATGATGGGGTCCGCGGCGCGCTTGCTCAAAAGGGACAAGTGGTTTAAAGCGGCCTCCACCATTTTACCTTTAATAAGGTCGGTGACGAGACGAACTTTGCGCGGTGACTGACGATAGTTGTTTAATTTGGCGATTATCATAAAAATTATTTCTTGGCTTCAATCGTGGCCTTGGCGGTCTTAGCGGCGGTGATTTCGGCTTCTTTCTTCTTCATTTCGAGTTCCTTTTGCATTTTACCACCGTGACGCAAGAACTTGCGGGTTGGGGAAAATTCGCCGAGTCGGTGTCCTACCATTTCTTCAGAGACCAAAACTTCCACGTGCTGACGACCATTGTAAACACCAAAAGTAAAACCCACCATTTCTGGGGAAATCTGGGAACGACGCACCCAAGTTTTAATCACTCCGGTTTCAATCGGTTTCTTGCCTTCAATTTTCTTGAGTAATCTCTCGTCGACGTATGGTCCTTTTGATATTGATCGTGCCATGTTTAAAATATGAAAGCTCTAATGAGCTTTGAACCACTATACTAGCAAATTAACAAATAAAGTCAACCCTTGGACGCGGAACATACGCGGAAGAAACGCAGAACAGACGCGGACTGAATGCGAAATTTGCACGATATGAAAAAATTGTGAGATTCTATCGGTTGTATAATTACGTGTACTTGAAGTATAATCTTCGCTATCTGAGTTTCTTATACCCAAACTTCTTCCCTTGACTTAGCATCTTCCATCAAGTATCCTTTATTTAGATTGCACCCTGGAACTAAATATAAACGGTAAGTGGGAGGCAAAAGAAATGAAGACCCGACAGGTAAAAATCATGAATCAGGACACTGCCTTTATCGGCGAGTGTAAGGGGAGGATTAGTGATACCGATTTGCATGCTCTCGAATTACTGCGCTCACAACTCCTCGAGCAACTGACCAAGTGCGGTTTTGTTCGGGATCTGGTCCTTATCTGGTATATGACAGCCGTCCCGATGAAGGAGGGTTCGACCTCCCAGATCGTCGTCACCCCCATCCTGTTCAAAAACCTCTTAAGACGGAAAAATCGAAAAACAGCAAAAGTAATCGATTTCATCAACAGCCGTAGCTTGTTCATTACTCTATTCCCCGATCACTTGGAAGTCACCTTTAGCGTTCCGAGTGATCCGTTGAAACACGCGTGGATTGTTTCCAACCCCTCCGACTGTGTAAAGAAAATCGTCTCCATCCTGGAGAGACGTTACAAACGGAGTGAGGACTCCACAACCTGACAGTTAAAACAGTGATCTGCATATCAAGCCCGTTCCCCGCCAAGGGAACGGGCTTTTTTGTCTTCTCGCCTTTTCCCTCCTTTTATGAAATAATAGTGAAACAGATTTAAACCATAACCAAACATGAAAAACTTTACCGAAGCTATTTTTGGACCGATCGATACACCTGAATCCTTGGTCGAAGCGGCCGCCCCCAAAGCCATCACTGTTCTCAAAAAGAAAGGCAATATTAAACTTGAAGACTTTGCCGATCTCTATCGTGATGTTGACAGAGATAGTCGTTATGTCGCCGAACTCGATCAGACTTTTAATGCCGGCATTGAAAAGATGACTGACCAAGAACTTTTCTACCATCAAATGGCCAAGGTTTTCGAAGCCATCGTTTTGGAGCAAATCGAACAAAGTCAGTGGTTGGGGGACGATGTCAAAACCACCAAAGCCAGCAAATATGATGACTATGTGAATGGAGTTGATACCATTGCCAGCTATTATGAGACCGAAAAACAACCTGTGCACTTGGCCTTGGCTCTTGATGTTACCTCGCAACATGAACTCGGTCGAAAATTTGAGCGAATACAAGACGAAATCAAGACGGGGCTATTAACCCAGATCAAATATTTCAAATCGGATGACCCGAAATTTCGTGGCAACCTAGAGATTGTACCCCGCGTCGTGATCGGCGCCGACCGCAAAACCATTTCGGACTTGATTGTAAAATGGCTCGATAACGAAGCGATAGAATTGAAAGAACACTTTATTCAAATTGTCATTATTGAAGAAATTATTGATCAACTGGAAGCGTTTAGGGAGTATGCCATCCAGTTGGATGCGACC
>Ga0172379_10011012_pt1 | contig 10855 bp, 9 predicted proteins | sample GrowelOW334metaG_FD_119756 | JGI IMG/M metagenome (GOLD analysis project Ga0172379, IMG submission 119756) | Groundwater microbial communities from an aquifer near a municipal landfill in Southern Ontario, Canada - Groundwater well OW334 metaG | ecosystem: Environmental > Aquatic > Deep... | reverse complement strand
GCTGCGGTCAAAGAAGCATCGCGCTTGGGAATTCCTGTTATTGCTTTGGTTGATACAAACACTGATCCTGAAGGCGTAACATTTGTTATCCCAGCAAACGATGATTCTCCAAAATCAATCAACTACATAGTTTCATACCTTGAAGCTCGCGCTCGTGAGGGTGTAGCAGCTTGCAAGGAAAATAAAGAAAAAGACCGCGCAGAGCAAGAAGCTAAGCGTTTAGCCATTCGCAAAGAAAGAGAAGCTGCTCGTGAGCACGCTGTCAAACAAGTTGTGGCTGAGCCTAAAAAAGAAGTAAAAGCAGAAGCTTCGGTTGTTGCACCAAAAAAACCAGCTGTTGCGGCAAAAGCTCCAGTTAAAGCAGCTGTTAAAAAAGAAGAAAAAGTGGTCAAAGCCTCCGAAGAGGGTAAGTAAGCCAATTTAAGGAGAGATGGCTGAGTGGTCGAAAGCGCATGATTGGAAATCATGTATGTCCTGAAAGGGGCATCGAGGGTTCGAATCCCTCTCTCTCCACCAGAAGTGTTTAAAGGTTGGGCGAGGTAAGATGGGTAAATGCAGAATCTGTCAGGTCCGGAAGGAAGCAGCAGGGGTATTTGCCCGCTGTACCTCGCCCTTTGTTGTTTTGTAGCTGCATGAGATTGTGGGCGTTTATTTTTTGGGTGGTGTTCAGGTCTAACTTTATTCGATATCGTAGCGTTGTTATTTCACTAAAAGGAGCTATTATGAGGGTATATGCGATTGTTGCTCATTCAAAAAAAGAATCGATGAATGGGCATTTTTTTTATCAGGTAGTAAGTCATATGAAGAGCGAAGGACACGTTGTTGATGTTCTTGACCTGTATGACCGAGCCGATCAGATACCCTTTTTTGGTAAACATGTTATTGGTGGTACACAGCGTGACCCGATTTGCCATCCATTTTTTATCGAGAACAAAGAACGTTTTATGGCGGCAGATCGCTTGTTTATAGAGCATCCCATTTATTGGTATTCGGTGCCAGGAATTTTGAAAACATGGATGGATCTTCTAACCAATTTCGCATGGAAGTATGAGGGTGGTTTGCATGCAAAGCCTTTGCACAAGATCAAAAAGACATTGGTGGTTAATAGTTCAAGTGCGCCGCTTTTTTATCGTAAGTATTTGACTTCAAATCCGGCAAAAGTTCAATTACGCGAGACGTTCAAGTTTATTGGGATACCAGAATCTAAGTTTTATGAAATTGGCAGTGTTACTTCGCTTACACTTCAAGATGGTCAGCGGCACGTTGAAAAAATTAATGAAAAAACGCACTGGCTTTGTAGTTAGATAGTTTTAAGGAATGAGCGTTAATATGGTTGGCACGCAAGATCTTAATTTAGCCCGCAAGTGGAGGCCGAAGCATTTTGATGCCATTGTTGGGCAGGATGTATCGGTGCGAATGCTCAAGAATAGTCTTTATCTCAACAAATTCTTCCCGGTTTATTTATTTGCGGGGCAACGAGGATGTGGGAAAACATCTTCTGCGCGTGTTTTTGCGGCCGCAGTCAATTGCCAGCAGCTTGCCACCTTTCAATCAGATCCAAGCAAGCAGATGCTTCCTTGTCTTGAGTGTCTTTCGTGCCAGGCTATGGTAAAGGGAAATCACCCTGATTTCATTGAGGTAGATGCTGCATCTAATACGGGCGTTGATAATGTACGACAAATTATTGACACATCAAATTATATGCCGCTTCTTGGGCAAAAAAAGGTCTATCTTATTGATGAAGCACATATGCTCAGTAAGGCAGCGTTTAATGCCTTTCTTAAGCTTCTTGAAGAGCCACCAGCAACCGTTATCTTTATTCTTGCAACGACTGAAGTGCAAAAAATTCCGCAAACCGTGCTTTCGCGATGCTTTCAAGTACTATTTAGTCCCATTGGACACGCGGCACTTAAGCTGCATTTAGAAATGTTGTGTCAGACGGAACAGGTAACGATAGAGTCAGAAGCGCTTGATGCGATTATTCAAGAGACAGAAGGATCAGCGCGTGATGCCATAAATCTTCTTGAACGCGTACGCTTTTCTGGCGACATTGTGACGCAGCAATCAGTATTCAATGTTCTTGGAAAAATGACCTATGCTGAAGTGATAGATATCTTTAGGTACTGCATTGAGGGGCAGGTTGTAAGTGTCATTGAAAAGCTTAACGGACTAGGGTTTGAGCAACGTTCACCCCAGATGGTGTGGGATATGATGGTGCACCTCTGCCGATGCTTAGCGTGGGTTAAGTATGGCGTTAAGGCACTCCCAAACGTTTTTGAAAAACATCGACAAGAACTTGAGGTTTTGGCTAGGCAATGTTCAATCAATAGATTGAATGCGATGTTGCAGCTGTTATGGGAGCAAGAAGAACTTTTCTTAAAAACAAATAAAAAACATCTTTTTCTTGAAATGGTCCTACTCCAGCTTTGCCAGCAGGTAAACCTTGTTGATCTGCAACAGCTCTTAAAAATGTCAGCAGGGGAACAACCTATTAAAGAAGCAAAGAGCGTTCTCCCTGACCTAAAACAGGTGGCCAAACCGCTACAGGTTGAACCTCAAAAAAGCGCTTCAGTTGAACCGGTGGCGGAAAAAATTGAAAAAGAGCCCGTATCAGATCAAGAACGAGCGATGCTTGCTTGCTGGAAAAACTTTGTTGATCGCGTATCGGCCGAATCCAGTGACCAGTTTTTGATGTCGATCTTTGCCCAAGCACGACCTCAAAAATATAACGAAGACCAAGGCACGCTTGTTCTAGCGTTAGCAAATAATACAGCCTTTTTAAGGGATAAAATTGAAGAATGTAGTGCGACATGGGGAGCCATTGTGCATGAACTGTTCCCTGGGTGCAGCGGATTTAGCTATGTCCAATCGGATCAAGCACCTCAGGGGCAAGTTACACCTCGGACGCTCGTTGCGCCCGTCAGCTTGGCGCCAGCACCGCAACAGGGAGCGGCAACTACCGGTTTTAAGAGACCAGCCAGCAGCACTTCACATTCGCAGGGGGCAGTAAAAGTTGAGTACATAAACAGCGTAGATCGTAAACACTGGCCACTTGCTTCCTTGCTCATGGCTCATTTTCCAGGTAAACTCAAGAAAACGACTGAATCATAAATTCTATTGGGGTAGCAAGACTAAATTATGAATACACAAATGCAGTATCCAAAAGTTCTCCTTGTGGGAAGAACAAACGTTGGTAAATCAACCTTATTTAATCGATTGTCGGATAATAAACATAGTATCGTATTTGACCGCGAAGGCGTTACGCGCGATTACGTGCAAGAAGTTATTACATGGGATGAGAAGACCTTTGATCTGGTTGATACCGGTGGATTATCATTTAAAAAAAATAATGATGATATTGGTAAATCTGTCCAAGAAAAAGTACTTACCTTGCTCGGACAGGCGGCACTTGTTGTGTTTATCTGTGATGGCAAGGCCGGGGTGGTTGATGAAGATCGACGTATCGCTCGGTTACTGCACAAAAATGCACAACACGTTCTCTTGGTTATCAATAAAGTTGATAGCGCCCAAACGCTTCAAGATAGCGAATTTGAGTTTAGTGTATTGGGTTTCGATACATGGTTAAAGGTTTCAGCTATTCACGGGAGCGGCGTTGGTCACCTTTTGAGCACCATGGCCAAGTATGTTGGTGATGCAACTGCAGTAGCAGAGGAACAAAAACTTGCATACAGGGTTGTGCTTGTTGGAAAACCAAACGTTGGCAAATCATCGCTCATGAATCTTTTGGCAAAAAAAGATCGTTCAATTGTTTCTGATATTGCCGGAACAACACGAGAGCCAATAACTGAAAATGTTTATTGCTGCAACGAATTGGTTGAGCTTGCTGATACTGCTGGTGTTAGGCGTAAAAGCCGCGTTGAAGATGATCTTGAATCGCTTATGGTTAAAAGCACCCTTGATGCTGTCAAACAAGCTGACATTGTGGTTGCGATGTTTGATGCGTCTGAAGGTAAACTTCATGATCAAGAGTTGAAGCTCCTTTTCTATGCGCTCGAGCAAAGAAAGATGGCTATCGTGGTCTTTAATAAAACAGATTTACTTGATGAATACAAGCGTATGCTCTTGGAACAGCACATGGAAGAGTATGAGTTTATTCTTAAAAAACTTCCTGTGGTCAGAGTGTCATGTTTGACCAAAAAAAATATTGATAAAATTTTCGGTGAAATACAGGCGGTATGGCAACGTTGTCAACAGCCGTTTAAAACAACCGAAGTTGATGACATTGTTAAACAAGCGCTTGAAGAAAAACCTTTGTTTCATATTGGTATTAAGTTGCGTGTTTTCAAGATCAGACACGTCAAAGCACAAATTCCAACTTTTGTTTTACACGTCAATTTTCCAGAATGGTTTGGTCCATCACAGCTTAGTTGTATTGAAAATATTCTTCGCAAGCATTATGACCTCAAGGGCTGTCCTATTCAGTTTAGCGTCAAAAAAGTGTAAGCATGGCGTTATTGAGTGTGCATAACCTGAGCACAACCATTGGAAAACGGGCGATTGTACGCAATGTTTCTTTATCGGTGGCTAGTGGGCAGGTTGTTGCACTGCTTGGTCCCAACGGTGCAGGAAAAACAACGCTCCTTAAAACGATTATGGGGTTGTATGCTACGCCCGTTCAAAGAGAACAAAATGCAAACCAGATAACGTTTGATGGGCAGACAATTAATAATGTGCCCGTTCATCAGAGAGTGACCCTAGGGCTTGTCTACCTCCCACAGCAACCATCACTTTTTCAGCAACTGACGGTCAAAGATAATTTAGAACTTGTTTTTCAGTATCATGACTATTGGCGTAACCGCGGATATGAGTTATTTCTTCAGGAGCGAGATTATTGGCTTAAGCATACCGACCTTGTTGCAACGTTAACGTTACAAGGTGCAGCTCTTTCTGGTGGGCAAAAACGTAAACTCGAAGTTGTTCGTTCGATGTTAATGCATCCGCGGGCGATACTTCTTGATGAACCCTTTGCCGGAGTCGACCCAAAATCTATTTATGAGCTTAAGGCGTTATTTCAGCAGATGGCCAGTCAGGGGATGGCAGTGGTAATATCAGATCACAATGTTGATCAACTACTGTCAATTGCTCAGTATGCCTATGTCGTAGTGCAGGGTCAGGTAGTAGTTTGCGGAACTATACAAGAAATTTTAGAAAATCGATATACTCAAGAGAGTTACCTAGGTAATCAGTTTTACCAGGAGATGTTTGGGAAGTTTTGTAACCAGTCTTCACCATCTAGAAAGGATGATCGATGAATACCAAAATTTCGTTCCACAACATGTCTCATTCACAACCCCTCGAAGAGCATACACGTAGCAAAGTTGGCAAAATTGCCGATACAATCAAACATGAAGCAGATCATCTGCCGTTTGAAATCGAAGTGTGGTTAAAGGCTAACGCCCAACATCCACACCACCGTGCAGAAGTTCATGTAAGAACTGCACGCTTTAATTTCCATACGCACGATGAAGGTGGCGCCGACATGTATGTAGCAGTCGACAATGCAATTGATAAGATGGTTGAAATGCTGAAGAAAGAAAAAGAACGCCGACGTGATGCCCGTCGTACGCCAAACACAGACAAAGCAATGTTCCAAAAATAGATTTAAGGGGAAGTGGAGGTTATGCTCGCAGCTACAGGGTTGCGTTTTTCTATTTTCCAAAAAGTTCAAAAATATTGTTTTCATGCATGATGATCAGTCCCTTTACCACAAGGGGAATCACCAGCAATCCGCATATAAACCCAATCAAGAGTTTTAACTTTTCAAAAAATGTCCGCGGTTTACCAACGCTTGCCGAATAAAAGCAACTTGCTGAAAGCATAAAAACTGCAGCGGCAAACCAGCCCCATGCGGCAGTAAACCAGCCGTGCACATAATACAGCGTCAAGCCTGTTAGCAACCAAAAACAGATGCGGCTAAGTTCAGCGTTCCAGCGGGGGCTCAAGCGTGGCAGGTAAGGGATTGTTGATGTTTCTTTGTTTAACCTTAGGACGATGTAGAGCAGTAGAAGAGCTAGATAGACGAGCCAGAGAAAGTGCCATCTGAGTACACCAAGACAAAAGTCGATAAGCCCGTACCACAGGGCTGCCAGGCCATCAATAACAGAGAATTCCGAGAGCAGTTTATTGGTAGGAAGTGGGGCTGGAATTGATGCTGGTGTATGCCTGGTATCTGAAAGCGTTTGATCATTGGCGATCGGCGAGAGCGTAGGTGTCGTGCAGACATCGTGTAATGCCGTGCTCAGCGGTGTCGTAGTAGTTTCAGCTTTTATTTTACCATCTTTAGTCAGGACGAATGATGCAACGCAGATAGTTGCCAATTCCAGTTTTGAGAGTGCATCTTTTGTTGCTGAAATGGCAATGGTTGCAAAGAAAGATTCAGTGTACGCAGGGCGTGGATACCTACTTGAACGATGGTGGATAGCTGTTGGTTGGATAGATGCCTGCCAGTGTTCAAGCGCGATGGTTGGTGCATCGATGGAAAATCGGAGCGTATCATGAAAGAGTCCCTGTTCAGTTTCATTAAGTCGGATGCGCAGGCGGATTTTCTGATGGGTAATGATATTGGCCATTGTGTTGGTAACGGTGACATCAAAGGCATTCAATGCTGTTATTGATGAGAGTAGAAAGAGTGGTGAGAAGATGTAAAAAATAATTTTATTCATGATAGAGCCCTAGAATGTACGTTTATATCGATGATTCGTCGCCCTGAATCATGTGCTGAACTCGTTTCAGTATTATTTCAGGGTCCATTTTTTTTGCTATTCATCTTTTGTTTTTATAAAAAGTTTATTTTTGACGACCTCCGTAAGTATACTACGCTACGGATGTTTATTCTAAAAAAAGGAGAAAGATGCGAAAGAACGTTATTATTTGTGCTGCCGTTGGTCTTATAATGCTTGCCGCAACTACTGTGTTTGCGGGGCAAGTTTCACCCAAGAAAACGCACGTTCATTATCAACCACCCAAACTTACCGTCGTTGTCGTTATTGATCAATGTGCGTGGCATTATTTTAATCGCTTAAAACCGTTTTTTACCGGTGGGCTTAAAGAATTGCTTGATCGCGGTGTCGTTTATACCCAGGCCTACCATGCCCATGGCATTCCAGAAACAACCCCTGGGCACCATGCAATAGCCACCGGAACGCTTCCTAAAGATCATGGTGCAATAACCAATCAGTGGCTTGATAATGATTGTCATAAAATTGCCTACGATAACGATGCATCGTTGTACTCCTCAATTCTTGATAATGGAACCAATGTATGTCAGGGCAAATCTGCCCACAACACGATGGTTGATGGCCTCTCAGATCAGTTTATGTTGCGCTCACTTGGTACGACCCAAAACAATGTCTTTGCGCTTTCGCTTAAGTCATATCCAGCGATTGCTATGGCAGGAAGAATGGGCAAAGCCCTATGGTTTAATGAAAAAACAGGAAAATTTACCTCAAGCCGACGTTATTTTAAAAAGCTTCCTGATTGGGTCATTGATTTTAATAAAAAAGAATCGATTGCAAAAATTCCTTTATTTGACTGGGATCTAGCCTATCCAAGCAATGCCCCTGCGTATGATTTTCCTTACATCGATGACAAGGCTCATGCCGCTTACAAGTTTAGTTTGATTGGCAAAGGTGCGGTTAGGGTTGATCTAAGTAAAAAAGAACCATATGAGTTTTTTATGCGTTGTCCTTCGGCCAGCGAATCGTTACTTCGGTTTGCCCAGACTTGCTTGAAAGAGTATTTTGATGCCAAAGGGCAAGAGCGCATGTTACTGTGGGTTTCGCTCTCCAACCTTGATCTGCTCGGCCACATGTACGGGCCGGACAGCCGTGAAGTGGTTGATATGCTTTATCATATCGACCATCAACTTAAAGGATTTATTGAAGCGCTTGATCAGATTGCCGGTAGTGGGAAATATCTTTTGGCCCTGACCGCAGATCATGGCGTTGCGCCGATCCCCGAGATACAACAGAAAAAAGGATTTCATCAGGCATTGCGCATCAGTCAAGACAAGCTTATCGCTGGTATGAATATGCATATCCAAAAACGCTTTCAAGTGTCCGGCGTTGTGGCGTCGTTTGAACCAAGCTTTTTCTGGCTTAATCAGAGCATCATGAAAAAACTTTCACACAAACTCCAGCGCAAAATAAAGAAAGCGTTGGTTTACTATCTTCGCGGCTATCGCGGTATTAAAAATGCATGGACGCGTAAAGAGCTGAAAAGGCTTACGTTTAAAGAAAGCGATCTTGAACAGTTCTATAAAAACCAACTCTATCATGGCCGTTGTGGCGACATTGTCTGCCAACCACAGCCTTATTGTTTAGTTACTCATTATCTAACAGGTACTTCGCATGCCACGCCGTATGACTACGATACGCACGTACCGCTGATGCTTTATCAACCTGGCCTACTCGCTCACCGTTATGTTCATACAAAAGTCTGGGTGCCGCAGCTGCCGGTGACGCTGGCAAAATTAGTGCGCGTTTCAAGGCCAAGCGTGTCAACGTATGATGTCCTGCCGGGATTAGGGTTTTAAGGGAATAAAAATCAAAGAGACAAGCTTTTATTTTTCCTAATACATAGCTGGAGCATTTGATTGATGACGCCACTGTTGTACTTGTTGAGAGTCATTACAACAGTGTAGCTCTTCACAATCGCTGAAGTGACAATTTAAGCCATGTGAATGTGCAAAAGTAGTTATGGCTGCTTTTTTTTTTCCTTTTATATTTCCAATAGTTGTTCTAATCTGCGTAATATTTTCTGGTGAAACCGATGGGTCTCTTTCTTGGGCAATAGTGATTGCTTCTTGTAGATTCTCAGCACTAGGAGCTTTGTATACTATTTCACATCCTCGGCTCTTTATTTCAAAAAAATCATCGTAAATTTCGCATAGGTCTTGATAGTCATGACGCATAGAATTGAGCAATTTACGATCTGTTGTTAGCGGCTTTAAGGCTCGAATATACGCTTTGTAACGCTCCTTAATCGCTTTTCTCTCCAACACTGCCAAGGTTCCACCACCGACCACGGCGAAGATGGCGAATGCTTCGGTTGCATGTCTTGTAGTCATAAGGAACTCGCCAAAGCCTTTGAACGTTGCTTCGGTCTCGTCTTCAAGATTATAAGCGTACTGGGTCCAGAGAAAACCAAGAGAAACAACAGCGCCAGCGACTACTGAGCCAACCACGTGCTTGGTAAATGGGGTAACGGCATTTGCTTGTTGCATTCCTGCGCCAGTGAGCGTGAAACATAGCGCGAGCGATAACATCTTTTTCATAAATTTCCCTTTAAAATCAATCGATATCAATACAACTCCAATTGGAAATAAGTATACCCCCCCCCCCGAATGTCAAGGCCAAAAGCCGTTTATTTCCAAGTGAGCAAATTGGCTGGGCGGATTTCAAATAGAAACAATCATCGATTGTCTTTGGATTTTATACATGGTAGCTATATTTTTACTTTGTTTTTTATACATCAAACGGGTATTCTTAGTTTGGTTTTTATACATCAAAGGTTCTGCGATTTTATAAAACGAGCTCATGAAAGGGAGTTTTAATGAAACGGTTTATAGATTTTTTCTTACTTGAATGGAAAAACGAACAATTTAACCGAAAACCTCTTTTGTTGCGCGGGGCGCGGCAGGTTGGTAAAACGCATGCGGCGCGTAATCTTGGAAAAGAATTTACATCATTCGTTGAAATCAATTTAGAATCTGATGAGGCGGCTCGAAAGATTGTCGCCCAGGATCTTGATCCAAAAAGAATAGTCTTTCAGTTGTCGCAGCACCTGCAGAAAGATATTATCCCGGGCTCAACGTTATTATTTATCGATGAAATCCAGACGGTTCCCAAGGCAATTATCGCCCTACGATATTTTTATGAACTTATGCCAGAGCTTCATGTGATTGCTGCCGGTTCGCTGCTTGATTTTGCTATCGAGCAGGTGGGGATGCCGGTAGGGCGTATCTCAAGTTTATATATGTATCCCATGTCATTTCTTGAGTTTCTTGTGGCGCTTGGCCATGAGCGGTGGGCACAAGCAATTATAAAGCATGATGCGCATGAGCCGTTGCTTGAACCTGTGCACGACAAGCTCATGGATTTGGTTGGAACCTACTTAGCCATAGGCGGTATGCCAGCTGCAGTCTATGCATGGGTACAAACACAAACGCCACGGCAGGTGCGAAAAATACATGCTGATCTACTTGATTCATACCAACAGGATTTTAATAAATACGCCCTACACCATCAGGTTAAATATTTAGATGCACTTTTTCGAAATGCGTTAGCCCAACTCAGTAATAAATTTATGTACAGTCGCGTCGGTGAATATAAAAAGCGAGAACTTGAGCCCGCGCTTGAATTATTAGAAAAGGCTGGCATCGTCCATCCTGTTATGCATTCATCGGGGCAGGGGATTCCTCTTGGGGCACAAGCAGATCTGAATGATTTCAAAATAATTTTCTTAGATGTTGCGCTCAGCCAGGCATCGCTCAATCTTGATATAACGCAATGGTTTCTTGAGCCTTTAACGGCTTTTGTTAATAAGGGTGAAATAGTGGAAGCCTTTGTCGGGCAAGAGTTGTTGGCATACGCTGATCCGATAGTTAAAAGCAATCTTTTTTATTGGCGCAGAGATAGCCGCAATAGTCAGGCGGAAGTTGATTATTTACTACAGCTAAAAGGAAAAATAGTTCCGATTGAAGTAAAAGCCGGAACAAGCTTGCGTATAAAAAGTATGCATCTATTTTTGGATTCGCATCAAAATTCTACCTGTGGCATCCGCTTTTCTGCGCATAATTATTCTATGGAAGAGAGAGTTCAGACGTATCCCCTTT
>Ga0172379_10011011_pt1 | contig 10856 bp, 9 predicted proteins | sample GrowelOW334metaG_FD_119756 | JGI IMG/M metagenome (GOLD analysis project Ga0172379, IMG submission 119756) | Groundwater microbial communities from an aquifer near a municipal landfill in Southern Ontario, Canada - Groundwater well OW334 metaG | ecosystem: Environmental > Aquatic > Deep... | reverse complement strand
AATAAAAGTTCTGCTGGCAAATATGACACCAAGGGCTTTCCTTCCTCAACCCGATCCATCTCCAAGTGACGGACAGTTAAGCCTTTTGCTAAATTTTGAAAACTAAAAACGGGAGATGGTCAACTACTAATATACACTATATATTTGTACTGTTCTTTACCCTTGGTTTGGAACCTACAAAGGTCTTAAACGTTGAACCCGAATCAACGTTTTTTTTATGCCCAATTTATATTGTGCTTTGCTTTTATGCCATTAATCATTTCTTTAAAAGCAGTACGAAAATCTGTCGGCATCCAAATACCACCAATGGCAATAAACCGGTGGGCGTCTTGCCGGGTTAACGCCTCTAAACCGCTTTCGTCGCAATATACTTCAAAGTTCATATGCTATAAATTTTAACAAAACATTTTTTGAAGCAACCCTTTTTTGTATTGCTCGGTTTGCTGAATTTGATTTTGAGTACGTTCTATTTTTTCATCAAGGGTAGAAAGAAAATTGCCAATTTTGGTTTGTTCTGGAAGACATGGAATTGGCATTAATATTTTTTCAATTGTACTTTTAGACAAGCTCGGCACACCTGAAGCTTCATTATGCTCTTTCCAGTTAATTGTTTGGAAAACGTAATAAACAAATTTAGGAATTGAGTTTTTAAATGAATGAGTATAAAAAAGAGTATCAACTGTCCAGATTTTTCCTTTGTAAAACATTGGAGAATTAATTGTCCCTTTTCTGCCAATGCAAACAGTTTCGCCATCATACAAAAAATCATTTACAGATGTCATATAACCACCTGTACCAAAAACAGGAATCTCTCCCAAACCTAAATGTTTATAATCTCTGCCACTTCCAATTGTTAGAACTTCTCCCAACTTCTTTTTTTCCCACTTCGGAAACTCTTTGCCATTCTCATCTTTAAAGTGCATTTCCTGTGAAAAGAGTTTTTGCATTACCCCTTTCTTGTATTGCTCCAAAAGGGATTTCTTTTGTTTAAGTTGGGCGAGTTTTTGGTCGACGACGGAAAAGAAAGAGGCGATACGGGTTTGTTCGAGAAGGGTGGGAAGGTTTAAATTTAATGTTGCCAATTGACTTGAATACAAATGCACAACCGAAATACCTTGTGCCAAATTTGCTATCTCTGTTTTCTTTCTATTGTTCAAATAATATGATAGAAAAACCCCATTGTTTTCTGTCTTGATAATATTCAAATCCCCGCCTAAAGCAATTCCTGATTTCATCACGCAAGAAGCAGTCGCAATATCAATTTGGGTTTCACCTGAAGCAGGTATAATCACATCGTTAGCTTCACTTAAAACCAAGTTTTTCAAATCAACATCAGTTTTTGAATAAACTTCGTTAATCACTTCTCCATAACGAGTATAAAGTTCACCGTACCTTATACATTGAGTTGTTCCATCTACTGAAATCTCACTTTTCGATATTCCTTTGCCCTTAGAGAATTTAGCGATATCTCCCATCTTCTTTGTATTCCAATTATCTGAAAAATCAGGGAAGCGCAATTTTGGTAAACTTCCACTACGGTAAGTGGAACTATCGTTTTGCTTTTCCATTACTTTAGTTTTTTTATGTTGGGATTTTGAGTTAACGATTTTAGTTGTGCAATAGCAATTTGGTTGAGTTTAATTAAACGTTCAGTTTGCAATAATCCCATTCGTATAAATTCGGCATTCATGCTTTCTATATTTGCTAAAACCAACAATTGCTCAATGGTGGCTTCGTCTCTTATATTGCCTTCTGCTGTTGGGTTTTCATCACGCCATTGTTTGGCAGTTTTGCAAAACAAGGCCATGTTTAGTACATCGGCTTCGTTGGCATAAATGGTGCTGGCTTGTACTTTTGATATATTTTCCGGAATAATGTTCTCATAAATGGCATCGGTATGTATGCGGTAATTGATTTTTGAGAGGGTGCGGTGTAAGTTCCAGGTAAGTTTTAGTCTATTGTTTTCGTCCTCTTTAAGCCGTTGAAATTCTTTGATAAGATAAAGTTTAAATTCAGGACTTAACCAGGAGCCAAACTCAAACGCCAAATCTTTATGGGCAAAAGTGCCTCCACCATATCTGCCAGCTTTCGAAATTATTCCAATCGCATTGGTAGCTTCAATCCATTTTCGTGGTGTAAGGTTAAAGCTGTTTAGCCCGGCTTGTGTTTTAAAGGTTACGAATTCGTTACCTTTAAAATCGGGATTATTCATTTCTTCCCAAATGCCCAGAAATTCTAATGTATTTCGGTTTCGCATCCAACTATAAATCATTGTATCGTCACCAAAACCCTTTACCATATCGGTAAGCGAAATAAAATCTGAATTTTCTTTTTGTAAAATGGCTATTTCTGTCCCTTTTACATTTATGGTTTTATTTTTCGGCATTGTTTAGTTTATAAAAAATTGTTAGGCATCGGCAACATCGGTTTTATAAAACTTTCCATCTGCCGACTGCATTTTCAGTTGTCCCAATTTTTGGGACAACTCACTTCCCTCGGATTTTAGGTTAGTTTTCAGGGCATTCCAGTATTTTCTGAGTCTGGGACTGCCTGTTAATATTTCTATTATATCAATGATGGAGATATACCATTTTTCTTGCACTCCCTCCCAAAGGGTTCTTACCTTTTTATCTTCAAATATTTTTATAGTATTTTGCTTTCCCATTGTTACATTTTTCTAATGTTCGATATTTTCAAACAGTTACAATTTGTAACCGGTTTGTTTTTAAAGTGGTCGAATTCGACCACTTTAGTTTTTAATTACCCCGAATTCAGCGCAATTAAAAAGGTGTTTCAATTTCTAACTCCTTACAAAAGTCAGCAATTGCATTATCGGTTGATTTCATTTCCTTTTCCAATGCCTTTAATTCGCTGGCAATGGCGTTTATATCAATACTTTCTTCTACTTCAAAACTGTCCACATAACGAGGTATGTTTAGGTTGTAATCATTACCGGAAATTGCTGCCAGTGTTGCTTTCTTACTGTATTTTACAATTTCTGTTCTGTTGCGGTAAGTATCAATGATTTTGTCAATATCGCTGTCACGCAGAAAGTTTTGAGTTTTTACTTTTTCAAAATCTTTACTGGCATCAATAAACAAAACATCTTCGGGGTTTTCTCTGCACTTTTTGAAAACCATGATGCATGTGGGAATACTTGTGCCGTAAAAAACATTTGCAGGCAAACCAATCACAGCATCCAGATAATTACGGTCTTCAATCAGATATTTCCGTATGTGCTGCTCTGCGCCACTTCTGAACAAAGCGCCGTGGGGCAAAACAATGGCCATGGCGCCGTTATCGGCCAGATGGTAAATCATGTGTTGCACAAAGGCATAGTCGGCCTTGCTGCCGGGCGCAAGTTTTCCGTACTGGCTAAAGCGATCGTCGCTCGTAAACAATGGGTTGGCGCTCCACTGTGCCGAAAATGGAGGATTGGCAACGATGGCTTCAAATTGCTTGTCGATGTGTTGGGGATGCTCCAGGGTATCTTCTTGTTTGATGTCGAATTTGCGGTAATGCACGCCATGCAAAATCATGTTCATCCGTGCAAGGTTGTAGGTGGTCCGGTTCATTTCCTGTCCGTAAAAGTTGGTCACCTCTTTTACTTCCTTTGCTACTCGCAACAACAATGAACCCGAACCGCAAGTGGGATCGTAAACCGAACGGAGTTTGCTTTTGCCTGTGGTAACCAATTTTGCCAGGACGGTACTTACCTGTTGTGGCGTATAAAATTCACCCGCCTTTTTGCCTGCTCCACTGGCAAACTGTCCAATAAGGTATTCGTAGGCATCGCCCAAAACATCGAGTTCAGTACTTTCGAGTTTGAAATCGATTTTATCAAGATGTGAAAGCACCTTCGCGATAATTTCATTTCTGGCTTCGGGTGTTTTCCCAAGTTTGGTACTGTTCAAATCCATGTCCTCGAAGAGGTTGTCCAAGTCCTCTTCGCTCTCCGTTCCCATTGTGCTAAGCTGGATATTGGTCAGGATTTTCTGAAGATCTTCGAGAATGAAATTGGTAGAGACGGACGGACGTCCGTCTCTACTGCCGTTTCCGTTGCCCCGTTTTGCAACTTCGCTAAACAATTCAGAAGGTTTTAAGAAGTAGCCCAATTTCGCCAATGATTCTTCTTTGATGGCTTCAATGTATTCTTGTCCTTTGGGGGAGTTTTCCTGAATGTCGCGGTATTTTATTTTGTCCTGCATTAAAATGGAATTGGCATAGATCTCCATTTTCTCTGCCAGGTATTTGTAAAAAATAAATCCGAGAATATAATCCCGGAATTCATCGGCATTCATCTTGCCTCTCAACGTATTGGCAATGTTCCAAAGTTGCTGTTCCAATAGTTTTTTTTGGTCTTCACTCATTTCTGTAAATGCTTATTTTAATATCCAAATGTATCAATTTTTGGGGGTTTCACGTTGGGTCTCGTCCCTCAACCAGATGAAGCCTTAGTTATTATGCAACGCTTTTCTGTTCGAGGTCTAATCCGCATCAGTATTTTTTGATAATTCTTCAAACTTTGCTTTCATGGTAGGATTCCCACTTGTTAATTTTTTTATTGTTAAATCTTCCGCTTTGTTGTTTGCCAGTCTTAGGTTGTTTTCCGAAGACAATAATGCATCTTTAGTTTTTTGAAGATGATCTATGGTTTTATCAATTTCTTCAATGGCGGTCTTAAATTTGCGACTAGCTAATTCATAATTTCTTGCAAATCCTTCCTTAAAATTGTTAATGTTCTCTTCAAAATTTGTAATATCAATATTTTGATTTTTGACCAAAGCTAGTTCGGCTTTGTATTTCAACGAATTCATTGCAGCATTTCGTAGCAGTGTTATGATTGGCATGAAAAATTGGGGGCGAACAACGTACATTTTGGGATACTTATGAGAGACATCAACAATTCCTGCATTATAGAGTTCGTTTTCCGCTTCAAGTAATGATACAAGAACAGCATATTCACATTTCTTTTCTGTGCGGTCTTTGTCTAGTTCTTTTAAAAAATCCTCATTTCTCTTTTTTGTTGCGGTTTCGTCTCCCTCATTTTTCATTTCAAACATTATCGAAATAATTTCATTCCCTGCTTCATCTATTTCCCTGTAAATATAATCACCTTTACTTCCAGATTTAGAATCGTTGTCTTTTTCAAAGTAGGCTTTTTGAAAACCCGTTGCACGAAGCTTATTAAACTCTGTCTCACAATGTTGCTCAAGTGTTTCTCCAATCATTTTTGTTGATAGTTTGAGTTTCATGTCTTTTCGCAGAGCAATTTCTTCATCCTTCCATTTGATGATATCATCTTTTGTTTTGAGTTCTGACGAAAATTTTTCGGTTAATGATTTTTCGAGTAACTGCTTTTCCGTTTCCTTGCTTTTCAGATTATTGGCCAGCTCGTCTCGTTCTTTTTCGATTTTTTGCACTGCTTCTGTAACTGTAAGTTTGGTCTCAATTTCTGCCTTCTCGATTTTTGACTTCATTTCAGCGATTTCGGCTTCTTTCTTTGCCAGCTGTACAGAAAGTTCGCGTTCATTCTTGGCTCTCAGTTCGATAATTTCTTTATCTTTTTTTGCCAAGTCTTCTTGTAAAGAATTTTTAAGATTTGCTTCCGCCAGTTTAACAGCATTTTCCTTTTCTTTTTCAGCAAGGTTTAATCTGTTTTGCAATTCTTCTTCAAATTGATGATCTCTAACTTGCTTGAGAATGTCCGCAAAACCAGCTTCATCAACTTTAAAGACCTTTTTACAATTTGGGCAAATAATCTCGTTCATATTTTTTCAGTTTGGTTATCGTGTTCGGTTAAAGTGTTGCATAACGGTTGAGGTTATGACAAGTGGCGGATTGCGTGCCACTTAACTGTCAACCAACACGAATGATTGTGCGAGAAACGAAGCTTCAATTATGTCTCCAAACCCGCCATTTGTTATAGCCTTTTACCAGTAGTGCTTTCTTTCTTATCATTGCTATGTCAGTATTCAGCTGATGTAGTTTGGTGGATTGACTTTACATTCTACATTTTTACAAAACGATGTTGGTCTTTAATCTGCTGATGTAAAAACTTTCCTTTAGAGTCTGCTCTCTTAAACTCGTCCCACTTGTTTGCTGACACATCAAAATATTGATATGCTCCCCCATTGTGAAATGTTACTTGTAGGGTTTCTGTCGCAGCTTCATAACTGATTAAAGAAATGTTTGTTGATTCAAATGCTGAGAAATGTTCCATTTTATCTGTATTTATTTGTTTTGATACTGTTGGACTTTGTCGTCTCCAAGTTGATATGAAAGGTAAATAGTCCGCGTCAACTTGCCGAGGATTATTCCAGCCTCCTTGCGAAAATTTCTTGTCTAAATCAATTTCCTCATCACATACAATAGGATCTTGACTGTCAGGTCGTTTATCTTTAGGTGGAGCTTCAATCATAGTCCGCATAGGAAGTTTTACAGCTTCTCCAAGAATTAGTGCTTCGCCCGTTCTTAAAATGGGAAGCATATTTGTTAAGCCTTCTAAATTGTCTGTAATAGCTCCCGTAATATGAGACCTGTCTGTGTTATTGGAAAGCCGCATTGCAAAAAAAGTACCACACTGTGACAAAATCGTTGGATTGATTTCTGAAGGTCTTTGACTCACAATCATTGCACCGATACCATATTTTCTTCCTTCTTTAACTATCCTTTGAACGATTGAAGAAGCAACTCCTTGAAAGTTGTCGTTGAGATATGAATGTGCTTCCTCCATTACAAAAAGTAAAGGGCGAAGTCGTCCTCCTTCTTTTAAGTTTCTTGACCAAAAAAGGCCATCATATAAAATGCGTAAAAGAATTCCTACAATATTATTTGTTATACTTGGCGGCACACCTGATAAGTCAAAAATTGTGATTGGTTTTTCTGAACCAATCCATTCCTTAACTAGCTTATCCAAATCTTGCTTTATTGTTCCATCTAACTCTGGCTTCCAATCTCCTGGACTAAATAGAAAATCAAATCTTGAAATCCTAAGTTTTGCGCCTAAGTTTTCAAGCTGGCTTCTCATGTTTAAGCCATCAGGTATATAATTTATTTTTTCAGGGTCGGCAGCAATATTTTTGACCTTTCTGAATTTTGGCGGAATCGCTTTTCCCGCATTACCAATTATCCTGTTTCTTTCTGCATCAAGCTCAAAAGCCCAATTTGCTTCAACGGGAAGATTTGCGTTAGCTGAAAAGTAAGTTCCAAATTCTTTACAATATAGTTCGTACCACAGTGCATGGATGCTGAAAGGGATTGGACTGTCAGCGTTGATATTTTCTTTTTTAATACCTTCTTGACTAGCAGCATCTAATTTTTCAAATGCGTCTTGTTTTAATTGAGTAATTCTCTCAATGATTAAATTTTTTGTTTTATGATTGTCTCCAAAATTCCCAAAAGTTATTTCAACCAACTCGTCAACACTTAACGCCCAGTATGGTATATGCAAAGGTTTCTCGGATATCGAAGTTGTCTCCGGATTAATCTTGTAAATGTTTGCCCTGTCTTTTAACGCATTACCATATTCTCCATGAATGTCAAGTACTATAATTCTTGCGGATGGGAATTTTGTCGAATCAGATAAAGCATTAAGTAATCCGGCAACAGTTGTAGATTTTCCTGAACCAGTTGTGCCGACAATCGCAGAATGTCTGGTAACTAATTTGTTAATATCAACAAGAGCATCTATGGATTCGGATCCTGCAATGTGGCCGACTCGAACTAAATGACTTTGTTTTTTCTGTTCACCATATATGTTGGCTAAATCTTCTTCTGAAACTAAATGAACCTCATCGTCAATTGTTGGGTATTGTGAAATACCTCTTTGAAAATTACCTTTTCTATATCCTTCTCCAATTAGTTGAATCGTTAACCACCGGTTTCCATATGGGGAATTGGCAGCTAAATTTTCAGGTACTGCACTTGCACCAACTTGTGAAACGATACCAAATAAATCTATATATCCGATTGGAATTCTTACAAAGGTTCCAAGCTGTCCAATTCTATAACCTTGTCCATTTACAAAGGTTAAACCTGATAATTGATTATTATTAAGAGTTACACTTATACTTGTTCCGTTTACATCTTGAACAGTTCCAAGCAGTGTAGGGTTATTCACTGCTTTTTTCATATTCATTTTTTTTAGTTGCACTGATTTCTTTTAGGAAATTCCCGAAAAGTTTGAAATTGCCAAGTTGTAGTTCAAAAGTATCTACAACTGTTGAAACTTCTGCGATATCAATAGTCTTTGGAACTTTCTTTACAATCTCACTTGGGATTTCATTTATTTTTTCAAGATCTTTAAGTGTCCAATTACCAAGTTTTCTCCCAATAATTCCTTTATCAAATGCAATCAGGCTAAGATTGTTTGTTGACTTAGCACAACGAATTGCCTTTTCATATTTGGCTTGTTCTAATTCGCCATATATAAAAGAGTAAATAATCGCTGTTGGATTGCTACGAAGGCTTTGTAAAATTATATCATTGATATGGTCATCGCTAAATGAATAACCTACAATAAACAGCGCTGAAGAAGGAGACATGATGAAATCCTTTAGCCTGTCTAGCATTGCAAGATAAGGCATCTTTCTACTTTGGTCATACTTCAAATGCGAAGGGTAAATTAAATAGCTTTGCTTATCATCTTTTTCATAAGTTCTAATTATGTTTTTATTGCTGTCTAATCTCCAATTTATTGAACCATGAATCTTCCATAGTCTTGTCCATCTTGCGTGGAGAATTTTCTCATCTTCTATTGCACCTAAATCAAAAAAAGCTTTTCTAGCACCGATAAAACCATCAAAGTATAAACACCCTTCTTCTTCCAATGCTTGTTCCATAAGCAAGTCGTAGTTTGTTGTGAAAATATGAACAGGTTTGTCTCTGTCTAATGCTTTTGCCCATGCTGCCAATCCGTGATATGGTGTTTCAAGATTTGGTAAAAGTTTATCTACTACTTCTGAGATTGTTTTGCAAATAAGCTCGTCAAGGTCAATTAAATCTTTTTCAGTAAATTCTTTTACAGTGCCTTTTCCTGCAACTTGTTTTAATGCTCTGATTTGACTTAAAATTGTTTCAATGTTTGGTTCTGCTATTCCGTCTGCTTCCATTTGAGTTAGAAGCTTGTCAAAATTACTTGGCTTTTCTTTGTCAGCACTTGCAAGTTGTTTCGCGATTAAAGCAGTTAGGCCAGCAACATCAGGAATAAGTGGGTCAGTTACTTTTTCCCCGCCAACTTCTCTTTCATTTACTCTAACTGAAAGTGGACAGCCCGCTGCAATAAAAATCCCAATTGGCTTTTTGTCTTGCGACAAGGTCTGTTGAATATAACCGACCTGTCTAAAAATTTCGTGTTCGTTATTCATAAATCAAGATGAAAATCAAAGTTAATCTTTTTATATAACTGAAAATTGTCAATAATGAAGGTGCGGTAGGACAAAATTAAATGTGCGGCAATTTGGGTTGATTTGTGTGTTGGCATTGTAGTTCTTTTAATTTTGTGACGCGTTAGTATTCTGTTCGGTTCTCTGTCGTTTAGTAGTTGCTGTTTCGGTGGTCACAGCATTACTATTAAAGTGTTGCATAACATTTTTATGCGCACCGCACCTTCCTTTTAACATTGATTTTGGGCTGTAATCAGGCAGGTTTGATACAGTTACTGGCAGCATAAATTTAAACAATTATATTGAATATCAATCCACTGAAGAAGCAATTATTTATAAACTACACAATCGAAAAATTATTTAGCTGAGCATATCCCCTCCGGGGAAACGTCCTATTCAAAATTTTCTTTCTATGAAGCTTAATGCCCTGGCGGGCAAACAGGAATGGGATTAATCAATTTTAGACGGGCCATGCTGGCCTGTAGAAACAGTGGTTATAAAGTAACTGACCATTTTGCTGAGGTCAGCAAAACGATAGAGCTGATTACCCTGAACTATGCCCATCCATTGGTGGAAAAGAAGTGTAAAGTCTATCTTTCAACACAAATAATTATAAATGAATGTCGTTTAGTTAAGAAATTATTTGACTCCTCCGGAGTCAAATGTTTATAGAACTACATGATTTTCTACAAACATACGACCTCGGCCGGGGTCGAACAATCGTTAACTAAACGACATTGAATTATAAATCCAAACTCAGCTGGTCATTTGTCAACCTGAACGTTTTCCGGTGGTGCTCGGTGATACCGAAACTGGAGATAGCTGCTCTGTGTTTTTCGGTGGGATAGCCTTTGTTCCGGTCCCATCCATATTCCGGATAACCGGCGTGAATCTGGAGCATGTAATCATCCCGGTAGGTTTTGGCCAGGATGGAGGCGGCAGCGATCGACATATATCGTCCATCGCCTTTCACAAAGCAGGTGTGTGGGATACTCATGTAGGATTTGAACCTGTTTCCATCCACCAGAATATGTTGGGGCTGGATTGCCAGTTTTTCCAGCGCTTTGTGCATGGCCAGGATGGAGGCATTCAGGATGTTGATCTTGTCAATTTCGAGTTGGTCACAAATTCCAACTGCCCAGGCCATAGCATCTTTTAAAATCACATCTCTTAAAATATACCGCTGTTTTTCAGTGAGTTGTTTGGAGTCGTTTAATATTTCGGAACTAAAGTTTTCAGGGAGAATAACAGCTGCTGCAAAAACCGGACCCGCAAGGCATCCCCTTCCGGCTTCGTCGCAACCGGCTTCGATCAACCCGGGTATGTCAAATTTCAGCAGCATGTTTATTGTTTGAAATGTTTGAAATGTTTGAAATGTTTGAAATGTTTGAAATGTTTGAAATGTTTGAAATGTTTGAAATGTTTGAAATGTTTGAAATGTTTGAAATGTTTGAAATGTTTGAAATGTTT
>Ga0172379_10011010_pt1 | contig 10856 bp, 11 predicted proteins | sample GrowelOW334metaG_FD_119756 | JGI IMG/M metagenome (GOLD analysis project Ga0172379, IMG submission 119756) | Groundwater microbial communities from an aquifer near a municipal landfill in Southern Ontario, Canada - Groundwater well OW334 metaG | ecosystem: Environmental > Aquatic > Deep... | reverse complement strand
TAGATGCGCAAGATTTAGCCGATAAACAGAAAGCAATTGTTTCATTCGAATGCAATAACCCCAGCGATTGTTGTATTAGAAAAACGGATGCTAATGAAAAAATCAAATGTACAAAACCAATTGAATGGGATTATGATTTTATTAATGTAAAAGAAACAAAAAGAATTTTGTCAAATACACGGTGTATCCGAATTGAAGGAATGCCAGTTTGCAAAGTATACTTTGGGTTAGTTCCTGCTCAAGCATCAATAAACAAACTTGATTTGATTGGAGAAAACAACAATACGACCCAAATAAAGGCGACTCTAAAAAATTTGGGAGCGATTCAAATCACCTACGGAACAATAAGCATGAGTCTTTACAAAAAATCTTCAAACGGATGGGACTTAACTGATTACAACACAATTCAAAAAGAAGTTCCCCTAATAATGCCAAGAGAAAGCACGACAATTATTTTTGATGTACTCCCTGGCAATATTGGAGAATACAAAGCAGAATTTACTTTTGATGCGCTTAATGGAGGAAATGACCAAAATTCTATTACCTTTAAGAAAGAAACAAACACTTCCTGTGTAATTGATGAAAGTACAACAGATACTGTTCAAAATGCAATAAATGGAATATATGAAGAAATCCACTACTGTACTGGCTGCACATATGCTCATGAATGCGTAGGAGCATGGAGCAAAAAAAATCCTAACCAAACCTATTATTCAAAAACAAAAGATGAAACCTATTGCACAAAAGGAACATTTGAAGGACAATGCCAATAAAACTCAAAAAAACCAAAAGTAAGGAAAAACACGCCCCTAAGAAAGCAATTAAAAATCAAACCACCCTAACTATGCTTATGAAACTAATAGAGTTTTACAAAAAATACTCCCTAAAAGAAGGAGATAGTGTCGAATTTGATTTTGAAGGAAGCAAAATAAGCGGAACAATCCTTCCAAGTAACGAAGACTTACTAATGTTAAAACTCGCTTCAGGATATAACGCAGGATTTGATTTAGCTAAATTAAAAAATGTAAAATCATTGGGCGAAAGTAAATCCGTTGGAAAAGCAAAAACACTCGAAATCAAGAAAAATCCAGCCCTTCCCACAATTGCAATTTTGCACACTGGGGGAACAATTGCTTCCAGAGTAAATTACTCCACTGGGGGAGTAATCGCATCTTTTAATATTGAAGATTTAATCACAATGTTTCCTGAACTACCGACTATTGCAAATATTGAATCAGTTTTTGTTGCAAACATGATGAGCGAAGACATGCAAAAAAAAGATTTCCAAAAAATCTCAAGTGCAGTTGCTGATCAAATAAAAAAAGGAGTAAAAGGAGTAATCATCGGACACGGAACAGATATGCTTGGATATAGCGCAGCAGCACTTTCATTTGAACTTGAAAACTGTCCAATACCAGTACTAATTGTTGGGTCACAGAGAAGTTCGGATAGAGGAAGTAGCGACGCAGCAATGAACTTAATTTGTGCAAGTACTTTTATTACAAAAACAAATTTCAAAGGAGTGGCTGTATGTATGCACCACTCAACTAATGACGATTCATGCGCAATAATTAATGCAACAAAGGTTAGGAAAATGCACACCTCAAGAAGGGATGCTTTCAAACCAATAAATGACACTCCAATTGCACTTGTAGAATACAAATCAAAAGAAATAAAATGGATAAAAGACAAAACCCTTTTTGAAAAAGCAAATAAAGAGTTTAAACTACTTAACAAGTTTGAAGAAAAAGTAGGTTTAATTAAAATGCACCCGTTCATTTCAGAAAAAGAAATTGAATTTTATAAAAAAGAGAAATACCCCGGGATAATTATTGAAGCAACAGGACTAGGCCACACCCCAATTAGGGAAAATGATTCATTTGTAAAAAAAATCAAAGAACTAATTGACTCAGGATGCATTGTTGGAATTACTTCCCAATGCCTAAACGGAAGAGTACACCCATTTGTTTATACTAACTTAAGAAAAGTTGCACAAACAGGAGCAATTTATTGCGAAGATATGTTACCAGAAACCGCACTAATGAAATTATCTTGGTTACTTGGAAATTATTCTCCAAAAGAAGCACGTGAACTACTCCTAAAGAACTTACGCGGAGAAATAACTGAGTTCACAAGAACAGACACTTACACAGAAGAAGAATAAAAAAAAACTATTCTAAATAAGGCCCATGAAGAGGACCTTTAGTCCCATTACTATCAGAAGTTTTTGGCCGAGTCGCAATTTGTTTTCTCCTCCGCGCCACAAGACGATCAAGAGTAAGTCTTTTCCTTTCAGAAATACGTGAACCCCTTCCCCTTTCTTCAGCCGCTTCCCTTTCAAGAGAATGAAGCAAAACACCAGGAGATTTTAGTTTATTTTGTTTAGGAAGAACTCCCAATCTTACTAATGCTCTCTTTATTGGCAAAACAAACACCTTAAAGTAAACCTTAACTAATTATGACAAAAACGTCTATAAAAGCCTTCCCTGAAGAACTTATTCACTCATTCACGTTAACGAAAGCTTTATAAATAAGGTTTGCAGTAGTATATGTATAGAACGAGGGTGAGCATATGAGAGCGACATATTTAGTTTTGATAGTTGCCGCAATATTATTCATAGCAAGCGGAGCAATGGCTTATTCAGGATTTAATAGATATTATTACACAGACAACTACTATCCGATGAACTACTACCCAACACCAGCATACACTGCATATTCTTACGCATACCCATCATACACAATAGCAAGTAGTTATCCATCATACGTTTACAATACAACTTACTACAAATCAGCAGCAGTAGCATACTACCCAACATACAGTTATTACCCAACATATAGTTACATAGCACCAGTTGTTCCAGCATACTACGGTGGCGGATATAGCACTGGAATTAGTATGTACAGTAACTCTGACGGATGGGGATTATCCATCTCAAGAGGAAGTGTTTGCGGATACTACGGATATTGTTAAAATTAAAAAATTAAGTTAAGGGAATTCCCTTAACTTTTCTACTTTTTTAAAATCTATTTTTTAGTCAAAACCTATATATCTTAAGAAAATTTTTGTTTTAGAGTAGTAACTATTTCAAATCCTCAATTCTAATAATCACTACTTTATCTTTAACACAAGCTAATGCATTGCACTTTTTTACTGCAGCATCCATTTGGCCTTGTGTTGCTTTGTGAGTAATAAACACAACAGGAACTATTTCCCCACTAATTTCCTTTTGCTCACAACCTGAAATTGAAATTTTTTCTTCAGCAAATATTTTTGCAACAGCCGCAAGCCCGCCAGGTTGATCCAAAAGTCCAACCCTAAAATAATACTTTGAGATTGTGTTTGATAGAGGTTTTATTTTTGCATTTTGGAAGAATCTTTGAGCAACTCTAGTCCTTGAAGCAAGTTCAATAATATCAGTTACAACAACTGTCGCAGTAGGCAATTTACCCGCACCCTTACCTGACAAAAATATTTCCCCAGTTTGTTTTCCAGAAAGCAAAACCGCATTAACTTCATTATTTACTCCATAAAAAAGACTGGATTTTGGAACCATTGACGGTTGTATTCTTAATTCCACTTCCCCATTCTCTTTTTTCGCAATAGCAAGCAACTTTATAGAATACCCCAACTCTTTTGCATAATCCATATCTTTTTTTGTTAAATTAGTTATTCCGCAAGTAAATGGTTCGCTAGCAAACTTAGCATCAAATGCAAGAGAAGCAAGTAAAAACATTTTTTGTGCAGCATCTTTTCCCTCAACATCAAAAGTGGGATCCCTTTCTGCGAAACCAAGTTCTTGCGCCTTCTTTAGTGCAACCTCATAACTCATTCCTTCATTCATTCTTGTTAAAATAAAATTAGTTGTTCCATTCAAAATCCCATAAATGCAGTTTATATTATCTGAGGAAAAACTTTCTTCAATTGTTCTAATAATTGGAATACACCCTCCAACAGAGGCTTCAAATAAAACATTTACTTTGTTCTTTTGCGCGGAAGAAAAAATTTCATAACCATGCTTTGCTAAAACTGCCTTATTTGCAGTAACCACATGCTTCTTTGCTTTAATCGCATCCATTATTATTGTACGCGCGGGCTCATATCCCCCAATAAGTTCAACAATCACATTAATTTTTTTATTTTTTAATAATAACTTATAATCAGAAACACAAATATCATTTACTTTCAACTGTTTGGCTCTCTCAGTAAACTTATCACAAACCGCGACAAGGTTAATCTTTACTCCAGTTCTTTTTTCAATTAGTTTAGAGTTAGTTTGAAGTATCTCAACTACCCCTGAACCAATAGTTCCAAGCCCTACTAAACCAACATTGATTTCTCTAACCATTACAAATAGTTGAAATGTACAAATATATATACTTCTTACTATTAAGTGTAAAAATTAATACACCCTAAAGGGCAAGATTTCTGATTTTTAATTCTTTTTGTACCCAAAATACTCATATGACAAACCTAGATTATAAGGGCCTTGGATTAAAAGCAGGGCTTGAGGTGCACCAACAGCTAGATACGGGAAAGCTATTCATTAGGACCCCGAGCATTCTTACCGATGAGATTGACTTTACAATTGAGCGAAAACTAAGACCCGTTGCAAGCGAACTAGGAGAATATGATAAAACCGCCCTTGATGCATTTAAGCGAAACGAAACCTTCTTTTATTCTGGAAAAAAAGAAAATATTTCACTGATTGAACTTGATGAAGAACCCCCTCAGCCAATGGATGATGGAGCACTTAAAACAGTTCTAGAAGTTGCCCTACTTTGCAATTCACATCCCGCAAACAAAATTGTAACAATGAGAAAAACAGTTATTGATGGATCAAACACAAGTGCATTTCAGAGAACCGCAATGATTTCATTCGGGGGAAGTTTTGAAATAAAAACAAGTGCAGGAAATAAAAAAATAGGAGTACAAACTATTGTTCTTGAAGAAGATGCGGCAAGACCAATAAAAAAAGAAGCAGGAAAAATTTATTACAATTTAGATAGACTAGGAATACCTTTAATTGAACTTGCAACAGACCCTGATATTCGAACACCAGAAGAAGCAATACTCACTGCAAAAAAGATTGGAGAAATATTAAGATTAACTTGCAGTACAAAAAGAGGAAAAGGAACAATAAGACAGGATGTTAACGTTTCAATCGCAGAAGGAACAAGATGCGAAATAAAAGGATGCCAGGAACTTGAATTAATTGGAACAGTGGTTACAAAAGAAGCAGAAAGACAAGTTGATTTAATTAATCTTAAACAAAAATTAAATGACAGATATGCAAAACATAAAGATAAAAAAGATTTATTCCCAGAAACAAAAGAAACAACAAATTTATTTACAAACAGTGAATGTAAGTTCCTTAAAGGAAAAAAGTCTTTTGCAATGAAAATCAAAGAAGCAAAAGGACTATTAGGCGAAAAAGTTGGAGCTAAAAGATTTGGAAGCGAACTAAGCGCATATGCAAAAGCAACAGGAGTAAGCGGATTACTCCACAGAGACGAACTGCCAAATTATGGAATCACACAAATTGAAGTTGACAAAGTAGAAAAGGAACTAAATTGTACTAATGAAGATAATTTTGTTTTAATTGTTGCAGAAGAAGATGCTGCAAAAAAAGCATTTGACGCAATAAAAAATAGATTCCTTGTAGCATTTGAGAAAATTCCTGGAGAAACACGAGGAGCACTAGAAGACGGTAGCAGCGAATACCAACGTCCATTATCCGGAGAAGCAAGAATGTACCCTGAAACGGATATTCCTACAAAAGAAATTAATGACAAGTATTTATCAGAACTAAAAAAACAATTACCGTTAAGTGTTTTGGATAGAGAAAAACTATACACAAAAATGGGGCTAAGTACAAACCACATTGAAGAAATGAAACTCTCAAACTATGCAAGATTCTTTGAGGGCACCGTAGACGAAGGAGCGAATGCAAAAGTACTTGCAAGTTTATTACTTCAAACACTAACAGAACTAAAACGAAATAACATTGCTGTGGAAAAAGTTACGCTTGAACAGATAAAAGAGCTCGCACTTGCTGAAGCAAAAGGAAAGATAAATAAAAATGATTTAGGGGAAGCAATAAGCGAACTATCCAAAGGAAAAACAATCGAAGAAGTACTTTCGCTAAAGAAAATAATTGAAGTTGATACTAAATTAATTCAAGAAAAGATTGCGGCACTTGTTGCTAAAAACTCTGCCCTCGTAAAATCAAAAGGAATCGGTGCAATAGGACCACTTATGGGGGACATTTCAAAAGACGCTTCCTTCAAAGGAATTGATGGAAAAATATTAAGTGAAATATTAAGAAAAGAAATTAGCACACATCAGTGAAACTATGGACTCACTTGAAATTAAACTAAAAGAATTCATTAAACACAACCATATCCCTTGCGAGCACTTTCATTTTGAACAATCCTGCCACTCAGTAAAAGAAGCAGCAAATGCCGTGAACACACAACCCACAAACCTTGTCAAAAATGTATGCCTGGTTGGAGAAAAGGATAAACTAATTATTGCAATAGTTTCCGGAGAAGAAAGAGTAAGCACCACAAGAGTAGCAAAAACACTTAAATTAAATTCTGTACGAACCGCCACAATTGAGGAAATACTCAAACTAACAGGTTACCCTGCTGGAGGAGTGCCCTCCTTTGGGTATAATGCAATATTTATCATCGACGACCAAGTCATGGAAAAAGAACACGTCTACACTGGAGGCGGCAGCGAAAACTCCCTTGTAAAGATCAGCCCAAAAGAAATACAAAAACAAAACAACGCCCTAATTGCACGAATTAGAAAATAAAAGAATGTGAAAATATGTCTTCAAAAATAATTGAAAAGAAAGTTTGGCCGGAGTACTTTACTGCAATACTTGCAGGAGATAAGAATTATGAACTCAGACTTGATGACTTTAAGGCAAACAAAGGAGACACTTTAGTTTTAAAAGAATGGAATCCAAAAACAAAAAAGTACACTGGAAGAGAAATCAAAAAAATAATTACCTGGATTGGAAAAACAAAAGACTGTGAAAAGTTTTGGCCAAAAGAAGAAATTGAAAAATACGGATTTCAAGTACTTGGATTCAAATAAAACTAATTTAAAAATTAAAAAAGAATAACTAAACTAAAGCATTCCTCTTGCACCCTTTTTTACTTGTCTAAAACATTTCTTGTGAAAGTATTGCCCGCCCCAGTGTTTATCAGTAGGCGCTTTACCGCACAAAGCACATTGCTCATTATACTTCCCAACTGGCTCGCTTGATTCTTCTTTTCCAGAAGATTCTTCTTTTTTAATTTCTTCTTTTTTTCCAAAAACATTCAAATCCATTTCATCACCAAATTTTTTAAATATAAAAAAATGTCCAAGTAAATGCGTTACATTTACCAAGCATAATGAGCCCTCATTTTGTTACTGAAAGCCCAAGCATTTTAATTGCCTTCTTCATACTCCTCTTTGAATTATTGTGAGTAAGTAACTTAACCGCTTCCTCAGGGAAACACCATTTGAAATCGTCATGTTCAATTAATTTTTCCCCATTTTCTTTAGGCTGATTGTCAAAATTAATTCTATTATTGCTAGAAACCCTAACTAAATAAGTTTGCATAAAAACATCCCTGTTGTGAACTCGGTCATCAAAAGTATATTTATCCACGAGCCCAACTAACTCATACTTTGGAATGCCCGTTTCTTCAAGTAGTTCCCTTCCAATAGTACTTATCGCTTCTTCCCCAGCATCAATACCCCCCTTTGGATATTCCCAGCCAGACCAATTTAGCACCCTATGCAAAAGCAGAAACTTTTCGCCATCAAAAGCAATAATCCCCACAATATCCCGCCTTGACCTAACACTTGAGCGCTTAAGCGGATCAAAGACTACTTTCTTGGAAACATCTTCAGGATACATAATAACTAAACAAAAAAGCTCCAATAAACTATAAAACCCTCGCTTAGGAAAAAAGAGACAAAAGCGAACATTAAATTACCCATTTAGTACTAATAATAACACATGAAAGCAGCTAAACAAAAAACAAAAAAGGTTCAAAAAGAAATTAATTCAAATAAGCTAGACTTACGAAACCGAATAAATATTTTGCTAATAGTTATACTTGTAATAATTTCCTTTTTGGTTAGTTTTGTTGCATACAATGCATTACCGGAAACAATGACGATTCACTGGGGAATAAATGGAGAAGCAAACGGGTTTGCACCAAAAACAATTGGAATAATGATAATGCCAATAATTACTCTAATTCTTGTTGCTATTTTAATTGCCGTACCAAAACTTGACCCATTAAAAGGAAACATCGAATCATTTAAAGAAAAATATTATGATTTTATAACAATCTTTTGTGCGTTCATGCTTTACTTACACGCAATAACAATCTTACTTAACTTCGGAATCCAAGCAAATATGATAGCACTATTAGCTCCAGCATTTGCACTATTAATGTACTACATGGGAATACTTCTTGGAAGTGCTAAAAGGAATTATTTTATCGGAATTAGAACGCCATGGACACTGGACAACGAAACCGTGTGGAATAAAACTCACAAACTTGGAGAAAAATTATTCAAATTATCTGCGGCAATTTCAATACTAGGAGTAATCTTTCCAAATCAAGCCATAATCCTAATCCTTGCCCCCATAATTATTTCATCAATATACTTAGTGGGTTTCTCTTACCTAGAACACAAAAAACAACTCAGAAAGTGAGAGAATGACCAAAGTTTATTTTACAAAGATTGATTCTTATTCTAAAACTAAAGAAATTAACAAAGCAACTCTAACCCTATTTAAAAAAATTCAATCTGAAGAAAAAATACTTGATTTCTCAAAACCAATTCCGATAAAAGTTCATTTTGGAGAGGACAAATGCACTACTTATATTGAATCTAAAAAATTTGAAAGTTTAATTGACTATTTTAAAGATAATTCAAGACTAAAAAACACCCCTGTAAAACCAAATATATTTTTCACAGAAACAAATGCATTATACAAAGGAAAAAGAACAACAAAAGAATCCCACACTAACCTTGCAAAAGAACACGGATTCACCCAATTACCAATTATTATTGCTGATGGAGAAATGGGAGAGAATTACTCCGAAGTTAAAATAAAAAAACCCCCTGCAAAACATTTTGATTCATGCAAGATTGGAAAAGTAATTGCTGACTCAGAGCAACTAATTGTAATTGCTCATTTTAAGGGACACATGATGGCCGGATTTGGAGGAGCAATAAAACAACTCGCAATGGGATGCGCTGCAAGAGGGGGAAAACTTGCGATGCACGCACAATCCAAGCCAATACTAAATCCCCTTGAATGTAAAAAATGTCATACCTGCGTAAAAAACTGTCCCGCAAATGCATGCATTATTGACACACTTGTACCACACATTGATTACTCTAAATGCATTGGATGCGCAAAATGTATTGCAGTATGTCCTTACAGTGCAATGAAAATAAATTGGGCAAGTACTCTTCCTGGAGATTTTGAAGAAAAACTTGCAGAATATGCATACGCGGCACAAAAAGGAAAAAAAGTAATTTACATTAGTTTTGCACTAAATATTACAAAAGAATGCGATTGTATGGGGACACCACAAAAAACAATTGCAAAAGACATTGGAGTACTTGCATCAATTGACCCAGTGGCACTAGATACGGCTTGTCTTGATTTATTAAAGAAAAGCGAAGGAAAAAAAATATTTAGAGGAGAACATGCGTTAGAACATGCAGAACAACTTGGCTTCGGAAGTAAAAAATACGAGTTAGTTGAAGTAAACTTAGAATAACCCTTCCAGAAATCCTTATTAATCAAGAAAACTAATTTCTAACATGGCAAAAGAAAAGAAAGCCCCGCTTGGCAAGAAAGCAAGTAAAAAAACAATTCACACTTTTGGAATCGCTTCCTTGTTTAATGATATGGGAGCAAACATGATTTACCCGATTTGGCCACTGTTTCTTACAAGCGTTCTTGGCGCAAACATGTCAGTACTTGGATTAGTTGACGGACTAGGGGATGCACTTGTTTCACTCTCCCAAGCACTAAGTGGATACGCTTCTGATCGATTAAGAAAAAGAAAAGTATTCATTTGGTTAGGTTACCTTTTAGGAGCACTCTCAAGAATAGGTTACGCTATTTCAACAAGCTGGCCAATGATAATTCCATTTAGAATACTTGACCGAGCAGGAAAGATTCGTGATTCTCCAAGAGATGCAATTGTAGCAGATGAATCAGATAACACAAATCGAGGAAAAAACTTTGGTTTAATTAAAGGACTAGATAAAGCAGGAGGAGTGTTAGGAATAATTTTGTGCATATTTTTTGTGAATTATTTTGGTTACCAAAATTTCTTTATCCTTGCAGCAATCCCCTCAATTTTGAGTGCGGCACTAGTTTATTTTATAATAAAAGAAAAAAAGAATAATAAAATAAAATTATACAAAGGAATACAACTCAGAAACTTAACCCCCCAGTACCGTCTCTTTCTTGTTTTAAGTGCAATATTCGCGCTCGGTTCATTTAGTTATTCCTTCTTGCTAGTATTTGCAAACAAAGCAGGATATCAAATAGAATTTGTCCCAGTACTTTACTTAATCTACATTTTAGTAGCCGCATTATTTTCAATTCCATTTGGAAAACTCTCAGATAAAATTGGGAGAAAAAAAGTAATGTACTTAGCAATGCTCTTTTGGGCACTAACTTGCATTGTTTTCATTTTCTTTAATTCTCTAATCGCAATAATGATTACTTTTGTGCTGTATGGACTTCACCACGCAGCAATCGCCCCTGTTCAAACGGCATACGTTTCAGAACTCTCTCCAAAGAAATTTC
>Ga0172379_10011009_pt1 | contig 10857 bp, 9 predicted proteins | sample GrowelOW334metaG_FD_119756 | JGI IMG/M metagenome (GOLD analysis project Ga0172379, IMG submission 119756) | Groundwater microbial communities from an aquifer near a municipal landfill in Southern Ontario, Canada - Groundwater well OW334 metaG | ecosystem: Environmental > Aquatic > Deep... | reverse complement strand
GTGAGACTCCCCATACCGCCGCAGACGACGCCCGCGGTGATCAGGCTTGAAAGGTCCATACTGAAAATTGACGGCTGGATGAAAGTCGTATAATGGGCGAGCAGCCCGCCCGCCAAACCAGCGAAGCCGGCGCTGATCCCAAGCGATAGGAGCTGGTTTGGCAAGAGCTTGATGCCGATCATCTCGGCGGCGATATGGTCCTGACCGATGGCGATGATCTTACGGCCGTAGGTACTCCGGAGGAAGTTCCGGCACAGCCAGATGGAGAGAACCATAAAAACGGCGACGTTCAACGGCGTGGTCAGTTTCTGGATGCCGGGAAGGCCCCTGGCTCCTTGGGTCAATTCGAAGTTTTCCAGTACAACTTTTACCGCTTCCCCAAAGCCGAGCGTGGCGATGGCGAAGTAGTCCGATCTGAGCCGTGCGCGCAGGGTCGGATAGCCGATGACGAAACTCACGAGAACGGAGAGCACGACACCCGCCCCGAGCGCCGGAATCAACGGCACTTTGAAAAAGTACGTCAGGATCGCGGCGGTGTAGGCGCCGACGGCCATGAAAGCCGCGTGCCCCAAACTGAAAAGGCCCGTAAAGCCGGTAAAAACGGCCAGTCCCATTGCGGCTATTATGTAGATGGCCGCGTTGATGAAAATAGCTTCAGCGTATGCCACGGGAGCGCCTCACAATTTTTCTTCGACGTTGCGTCCGAAGAGTCCGGTCGGCCGAACGATCAGGATAATGACGAGGATACCGAAACTGAAAACGTCGCGGTAGGTGGAAAGGCTCGTGTTCCCGATCGAAGCGATGGAAACGAGCGCCTCAAGCAGTCCGAGCAGAAGGCCGCCGATGATGGCGCCCGGAAGGCTGCCCAGCCCCCCAATCACGGCGCCGATGTAGGCTTTGTTGGTGATCCACCCCATGCTGGGGTATACCATGTACTTGACGCCCATGAAGACGCCCGCCATGCCGCCCAGCCCGCCGGCGATAAAAAAGAGAATCGCCACCAAGACGTCCAGGTTGACGCCGAGCACCGAAACCATCTCCATATCGTGGGACGCGGCGCGGATCGCCATGCCCACCTTAGTTTTAGTCAAAACAAGATGCAGTATCGCGATCGTGATCGCGGAAAAAGCGAAGGCGAAAAGGTCCATCTTGCTGATCGTCAGCTCGCCGAAACTGAGGGTGTCCTGGGCGAAAACGGCCGGCAGGGCGTACAGCTTCGCGCCAATCGTCGCGTACAGAAGGTTCTGCAGACAAATTGAAACGCCCATCGCGCTGATCATGAGATACAAGGAAGGAGCGCGGCGGCGGCGGAGCGTCGAATAGGCGATGCGCTCGTTAAGGAACGCCAGAACGCCGGCCCCAGCGATGGAGATTATCAAGGCCGGAAAGAAAGGGATGGAAAAGAAACCGACCATGACGGCCCACGCGATGTACGCGCCGAGTGTGATGATAGAGCCGTGGGCGAAGTTGGAAAAGTTCAAAACCGAAAAAACGAGCGAATAACCTACCGCCATCAAGGCGTAGACGCTTCCGATGGAGAGGCCGGTGATGATGGTCTGTAAAAGCACGAATAACTCCAATCATCCAAGCGATAATAAAAGAAGCCGGCGAAGGCGCTCTGAAAACGCCTTTTTCTTCGCCGGCTTTAGACCTGATCGAAAAACGCGATCAGTCGGTCGTGACGAACGTTTTCACGTAGATGAATTTCTTGTCCTTGACCTGCTGGATGGTCGCGGGCTTATTGAGCGGATTGTGGGTCGCGGGATCCACGGTCAGTTTTCCGGTCAATACCTGCAAGTCCTTAGTCTCTTCCATCGCCTTCATCAGTTTTTCACCGTCGGTCGTACCAGCGCGCTTGAGCGCGTCGACGATCCAGATAGCGGCATCGTAGGCCATGAGCGGGTTCGGAAGAACCGGGTCCGCGTTGAATCTGGCCTTATATTCCTTGATGAAATCCTGGATGGCCGGATCTTCAAGAGCGGCGATATTCACAAAGTAGGCGCCTTCAATGGCGGGACCGGCCAGGTCGATGAGGTCGGGGCTGGCCCAACCGTCGCCGCCGATCAGGGTGGAGGCGATTTTCAGGTCACGGGCCTGCTTGGCGGCAAGGGCCGCTTCCTTCTGCATCGTCGGGATGAACAGGACGTCCGGCTTGCCGGTCTTGATCTTGCCCAGTTGAGCGCGGAAGTCGAGTTCGCCGGAACGGAAGCCTTCGTTCGCCGTAATCTTTCCGCCGCCCTTGGTAAACGCTTCAATAAAGTATTTACCGAGGAACTGGGAATAATCGTCGCCTACGTCGTAGAGCACCGCGGCGGTTTTGGCCTTCAAGTCCCTGACCGCGAACTGGGCGGCGACTGTCCCCTGGAAAGGATCGATGAAGCAGACCCGGAAGGTATAGGGAACGACTTTGCCGTCGTCGGCCACGGTCACTTTCGGATTTGTCGCCGTGGTTCCGATAACGGGAACTTTGGCCGCGTTGTTGACTTCGCGGATCGCGTTAGCCACGCCGCTCTGAGCCGGGCCGATGATGGCGACGACCTTGTCCTGCTCGATCAGCCGCTTGGCGACATTGACCGATTCAAGTTTATCCGCCCGGTTGTCGTAGGCGATGACTTCGAGTTTTTTGCCGAGCACTCCGCCCGCGGCGTTGAGCTTTTCAACGATCATCAGGAGGGCGTTGGCTTCAGCTTGGCCCCAGGTCGCGTTGGATCCGGTCAGGGCGACGGTGTGACCGATTTTGATGGTCGCTTCTTTAGCGGGGGCCTTTTTTTCGGCCGGTTTGCATCCCACGATAAGCGCGATGGCGACAGCGGTCAGTACGAGAGAGGTAATAACTCTTTTCATGGCACTTCCTTTATAAACCCAAGTTCGCAGAACCTCGATTTCAGCTTGTTATAATATGACGGAAGATGAAGGAACGTCAAACGCGAATTAATTTTTCGGAGGGGGATTGGGCAGAAGAGATAGGTCGATACACTGTGTCATTTCCGTCCGAGACCTCAACGACCAGGCCGATACCGATCACTGCCACGATCATTAAAAGGCACAGGGAGCCGAAAACGAACAGGACCAAGGGGCCTATTGAAAAAAGACGTTCGGAGAACGGAAGGCCGGCGGACAACCTATTGGCGTTTTGGATTGAAACGGTATCCCGGCGGTGTCTGAGAACCGTTATGGACGCGGAGGCCTTTCGGTTCCAGGCTTTGCGGAAGTGGCGGCCATGAGAATCAAAAAGACTGACCGGACGATGCGCCGCCTCAAGGCACCCTTGAGTGAAGGCCGCAAGCGCTTCCGTTTCGCGCGGGAGGGGAAACCGGGAGATCAGGGACAATTTTCGCCTGGTCCGCTCTTTTACCGATTCTGGTTCTTCGTCGATTCTTTTTAAGGATTGGCCGAGGACATAAGTATAACGATCCATTTATCGTTTTATTATCAGTTTATTTTATACATAAGGACAAGAGTGGAGACCGTACTTTCCCCGGGATTTTCTCCCGGGAGAGCGAAAACAGCGCTATTCTTCCACGATTCCGACAAACCTTATCGATAAAGGGATCGCGGTCCTTACGGCGTTCGCGATAGTGAATTCTCGTTTTCTCAAGCAACCGCAAACTAAAAGTTGACAAAGCGCTAAGTCGACGTTCGACGATACCCCGGAAAACATAGTCGGCGCGCGGCCGGCAGGACTGGAAGCCGTTCATGTCCGACCGGTCCGGGATATCGAAGCGGCCGTCGAGCGCTGCCTTATTTAAGCCAGCCGCGACAGCGGACGGCGACTGTATGGTAGGTGAGGTTTGAAGCACCCCCGTGTCCGGTCGTATGCCAGGCATAAACGACGCTGCCGGCGGTCAAATTCGGCGCCGTGAATAAGGCGGTGGAATACCCCGTGGTCGACGCGGTGAATTGAATGTCGGGCGCGTCCAGGCTGTCCGCGGAACTGACGATGATGTTGATCGCTCCGTCGGACGTTCCTGGTGGAATAGCGGCCACGTTCACTTCGAAGAGTCCGGCGGTGAAACCGTCGGGTACCGTCCAGCCATCCGGCGCCCTTCCCGCGTAAGCGACATTGAGAAGCTGCTGATACGAATCACTCGGCGTTCCGCGGAATACGTCGGCGAGCAGGGCGTTCACCTCCGCCTTCGTATAATAGAGGCTTGAATCGAAGTCGGCGCCGGAGCCTCCGGAGCTGCCGAACAAGTCGCAGGAATTGGTAAGGAGTAGAGTCCCGCCCGCCCCGATGAAACCCGCCAATACGAAAGCGAACGCCGTTGTGATCTTTCCGTTCTTCATCTGCATTCCTCCATGTTAGAATCTATCCTGATACCTTGCCCTTTTATGGCGGCCGGGCGCATCGTGGAAAACCCGTAGATGAGGATAAGATGAGGCATAAGTGCGTATTTGCGTTGATCTGCCTGTTTTCGTCTTGTACAGGCGCGGTCGTGCACAAAAGGGATTCGCCGCTCGTGGAATATTACTTGAACGCGGAGGCGAACGAGCTCACCGAGACCGCGGTGCGGGGAGCCTTCGCCCGATGGGACGAGGCGACCCATTTCACCTTTTCCTACAAGGGCCGAAACCGGGCCGGCTTGAAAAGGGACAGGAAGAACACGGTTTCCTTCCTTACGGTTTGGCCCGCGGACGTAGCGGGCAAGACGGCCTTTTGCAGGAACTGGTACGACGGGGCGGGATCCATCGTCGAATCCGATATCATCTTCAACATGGAGATAGCGCGTTTTACCACTGCCCAGACGAAGACGCCCGATTCCTATTACATAGAAGGCGTACTCTCTCATGAGATAGGGCACATGATCGGTCTGGATCATTCCGATTCGTCGACAAGCTTGATGAAGCCGTTTTCTTCCATAACGGAATCCTACTTCATAGGCGAAATCGATGAGGAAACCTTAACCCGCTACCGATCGCTATACGGGCGCCTTTGACCCGGAAATATCGTACTTTTCCGCAAGCGCGAACAATTCCATTCGATTATTCGCGCCGGTCTTGTTGAAAATATTAGTCAGATGAGTTTCCACGGTCCGATCGGATATGTTCAGCTTCCGGGCTATTCGGCCGTTGGTCAAACCGGCCAAACAAAGATCGATTATTTCAAGCTCGCGATTGGTGGTTTTGAAAGCGTCGACGAAGTCATGCCGTCCTTTATTTTCCCGCGAAATGATCAGATAACCGTTCACGTCGTTGAAATTATCGCGAAGCCTAGCCATAAAACTATCCGCGTGGATCGGGCCGCCGGCCGCGGCGTATTCGATTTGAATGGATTCGTTTTCCTTATCCGATATTGAGAAGGAATCAAGATGCCGCCGCGTCGATTCCGGTGCCGCGGTAAGCGAGGGAAAATAAATCTCCCGGCGGCCGGGTCCTTCCGGCAACGCCAACCGGGCGCGGGCAAAGGGATTGACATGGAGAGCGACGAAACCCGGATCCAAGAGAAAAACCATCTCCTGAATATTGTCGATGACGGTATCGGCCACCATGGCGGGAGTAGGCTCCAGGAAGTTGAACCGCATCAGGCTGATCCATAACCCAAACACATAAATCCCCATAGTCAAGGGACCCAGCGGCGGCAAAACGTATGACGGAATTCCCGTTAGCACGGTATCGGCGAAACCGCCGATAAGCATGTTGGCAGTAGTGAATATCGTTATGAAAAATGCTTGCTTGCGATGCCGCGCCAGTCCCGTGCGGCGTGCGCGGAGGTGGATTATCGGCATCACGGCGGCCGTGTACGGGAAAATATAGAGGACATACACCCAGAACCAGGGAGATGAATAGGCTGGAGAAAAGCGCCAGTACCCGTTTATAAAAATGAAATCATTGAATAGAGAATGGGAAAAAAACGTCGCTAAGATGATGATCGGGATCGGAAGGTAAAGAAGGAATTCCTTTCGCCGGATACGGGGTCCGTATGTCAAGTTGATGAAGAAATGAAGATTGAGGGCGTAGAACGGCGCGAACCCGAAAGCGGATAGGTGATACCAGAACACGACTTCCCGTTTGTCTCCGCCTGAGACGGAAAGCCCGGCGGTCAGCAGAAACCACGCCAAGCAGCAGCACATAAGGAAAAACAGACAGCGGGTGACACGTCTGGACTTGCCCTGAAGAGCGATGATACCGAGGAATAAGCAATTGACTGAAATGACCACGGCCACGATAAGATAAGCTTTCATGCCTTTGCCATATTCTATCGCACTCGTTCATAAATTAAGCCGTTGGGGCGATTTATCGCGCGTCCAGCCGTTCCGGTGATATACGACAAAGGCTTTGGCGGCAAGGAACAAAGCCGCATGCGGCATCGGCTGATGAAGAAATCTAAACTCCACCATAACTTCCTCCCGTGAGAGCATCGTCGACAAGGGGTTCGCGGTCCACTTCCGTCGCCCCGCTTCAGTTGAGAAAACCGAAAAATCACGATTACGTCCAATGATCGAAAAACCTTACACCAGGCGGAACTGATGACCGCCCCAATACTGAAATACACTAATTGCGAAGGGAAGGCATTCAGATGGCCCCCTACCCCTGGTTCTCGACCTCTTTCTTGCCCGACCGCAACCAGGACGGTAGAGCGAGGCTGAATTTCCCCCTTACGCGCAGCCACACGACGACGCTTTGCAGCACAATGAAGATGTACAGCAAGAGCCCGCTCACTATCGCCTGAAAGTTTGAGTTTACACCCGCCGCACGGATCAGTTCGTTGATTGTCAGAAGGGTCAGTGAGCCTACCGGCGAGCCGAACAGGTTCCCCACGCCGCCTGTGAGCATCGTGCCGCCAATTATTGCCGCGGCTATCGCTTTCATTTCAAATCCCGCGGCGTTTCCGACATTGCCGGCTCCCGTCGTCATGATGTACACGAAGCCCGCGATACCGGACAGCAATCCGCATAGCAGGTATGAGTATAATTTCGTTCTCCTTACGTTGATGCCTAACATCAGAGCGCTCTGACTATTGCCGCCGACGGCGTAGAGATTACGCCCGAAACGCGACCACTTCATAAGGACGACGAGGAGGCCAACCAGGACCCACACAACTACGGCGCCGGGTTTTATTTCAAGCGGGATGAAATTGCCCAGCCTGTTGTTCGTGCCAAGCCAAGGAATCACTATTTCAAAATCCCGCAAGGAAACGAAAGGCGGCAGGGTCACGTTGAGCGGATCTTTGTGGATCGTCGTCAGAAGTCCATTCGCCAAGAACATCCCCGCCAGCGTTATGATGAACGGCTGTATCTCAAGATAGGAAATAAGGTATCCCTGCAAGAGACCGAACGCGATGCCTATGCTCAGCGCAAGAAGTACGGCACCCCCGATGCTCCCCATTCTCGATTCCAGCAATACGGCGCAGCACATGGTTACCAGGCCGGTCACCGCGCCGACGGAAATGTCGATGCCGCCTCCGATCATAACGATACTGATGCCGAGCGTTATGATGATGAGCGGAGCGTTCAGGCTGAACAGGTCGAAGAAGGTCTGAAATTGCAGGAAACTGCCCGGATACCGTAGAATGGCAAACCCGTACATCAGTACGAATATGACCGTGGCGATGAGAAACAGAAGATTCGAATTCGATAGCCCATCTTTTGGTTTGGCTGCATTTCGAGGTCGCACCTTACACCTCCTTCTTCGCGACGGCTTCCGGGCCGGAAACCGCCGCGGCGTCTGGAGCGCCTGTCTTCGGCATGGTGCCGCTATTCGCGCCGGATCGTATCCGTCTTAGGGCTTTCGTTGCATATTCCCTGACCACAGGCGATGCGACTACCATGAGAATGATGATGAACACGGCCTTGAATGCCTTAATCGTCTCGGTGCCTACCTCCAGCCTGAGGAAGGTCCTATTCAACACCTCTATGGTGTACGCGCCGATAATCGAACCGGAGATGCTGAACTTTCCGCCTGAGAGCGCGTTTCCGCCTATCGCTACGGCGAGAATCGCGTCCATCTCGACAAATTTGAGCAGATTGACGCTGTCGTGGCGCCCCGCCTTGGTAACCGCGATGAAACCCGCGACCGCGGAACAGACTCCGAGAATCATGTAGGTCAAGAACTTGATCTTCGCCGGGTCGATACCGTTAAGTCGCGCCGCCTTTTCGTTGATTCCCACAGACTCCGAATAGAGCTTGAGGTTCGTGGTCTTGAGGAACACCGCGACGAGCACGATGAAGACGACGGTCAGGATTATTGGAGTTTGTATCGGTACTCCCGGCATTACGCCGCCGATTTGGCTTGTCAGATTGTTCGCCAGAACTGGAGACAATTTGCCGTCGATCATAAAGGCGATGGACCTGCCCGCCGTGAACAGTATGAGGGTCGCGACCATCGGCTGAACCCTGAATATCGAAACCAGGGAACCGTTGAATGCGCCGATGCCTATCCCGACCACGCAGCTCACGAGGAAGCTCGCCGCGATGGTCAACCACGTGATATCGCCGGAATTCTGGAGAACCTGAACAAATACAGCGGAAGTAATGGCGCCGGCCACGCCCACGCTTATGTCCTGCCCGCGAGAGGACGCGGTAACCAAGGTCATGCCTATCGCCAGAATAACCAATTCCGAGGCGCCGAACAGAATATTCGGTATGTTCCCGTACAACGCTCCGTTTATCACGGTTATGCTGAAGTAATCGGCGCCCTTTATCAGATTGATCACAATGAGAAGCGCTAGAACCGAGAGGGGGAGGAATAGATGGGATCCATGCGCTTTCGCCCTGACCATGCTCATACTCCCCCCCGCGCTATCGCGTGCATGACATCACTCTGCGTCAAATTCATTCCTGAAAGTTCCCCGACAATTTGACGGTCCTTCATGACTATCAACCTGGAGCAGGTTCGAAGCATTTCCTCAATTTCAGATGATATGAATGTCACGCTGACTCCGTCTTCGGCGAGCTTGAGCACAAGTTTTTGAATCTCCACCTTGGTTCCGACATCGATTCCCCGTGTGGGTTCATCGAGGATCAGGTACTCGGGATGCGTGAGCAGCCAGCGGGCCAAAATGACCTTCTGCTGGTTGCCGCCGGAAAGAGACTTGATCGGCGTGTTGGTGGACGGGGTCTTGATGTTCAGACTTTTTATGTACTCGTCGGCAAATTCCTCCGCCTGTTTCCGCGAAAGAGGCCGAAAAAAGCCCTTCATGACCTGTGTGGCCAGAATGATGTTGTCGCGCACCGAAAGATCGGCGATAATCCCATCGCCCTTGCGATCCTCAGGAAGATAACCGATTCCCTGTTTCATCGCGTCTAGGGGCGCGCGGATCTTCACTTTCTTACCGTTGATTTTGACTTCCCCGCCCGTCACCTTGTCGGCGGCGAAGATTGCGCGAACGCTTTCGCTGCGCCCGGAGCCGAGCAGCCCGGTGAACCCGTTCACCTCGCCTTTTTGTATGGTGAAGTTGAAGGGCCTTACCCCTGCGTCGCTCGAAAGCGCCGTCCCCTCGAAAACCGGCGCGCTACCGACGGGTGCCGGCGGCTCATGTTTTCTTATCTTTGCGACATCACCCAGTGCCTTTCCCATCATCTTCGAGACAAGTTCGAATTGGGGAAGCGAAGATACTTCGTATTCACCGATCAACTCTCCATTGCGAAGTACCGTAATCCTGTCGCTGATTTCATATACTTGATCGAGAAAGTGGGTTACAAAGATGATCCCCACGCCCCGCGACTTCAGTTCGCGCATGAGAGCGAAGAGCTTTTTTACCTCATCTTCATCAAGTGAGGACGTCGGCTCGTCAAGGATGAGAATTTTGCAGTCCATATCGATCGCACGGGCAATCGCGATCATCTGCTGGACCGCAAGCGAACAGCTTGAAAGCTGTTGGGTCGGCCTCGCCGGAATACCGAGGGAGGCGAGCAGTTGTGTTGCCTTTGCGTTCATCCGCTTCCACTGAACGAAAGCGTATCGGCCGCGACCGATAAACATATTCTCCGCGACGGTCAGATTGGGGCAAAGCGTTATTTCCTGATAGACTGTGCCGATTCCAATGTTTTGCGCGTCCTGCGGCGACCTGAAGTGGATCGGCCTTCCTTCTATGGCAATTTGACCGGCGTCCTTTTCGTAAACCCCGGTCATGACCTTTATCAGTGTGGACTTGCCCGCTCCGTTTTCGCCCATCAGGGCATGAATATCCCCCTTTCGGAGCGCGAAGTCTACGTTATGCAGAGCCCTGACCCCTGGAAAGGCTTTGCATATACCTTGCATTTCGAGCACGTTCTCCGACCGCAAGCAAAGGCCTCCTTCGGCTTCCCATATAAACTAATCACCTACCCTGCAGCTTGCTGCGGGGTAGGTGATTGAGAAATCCAGCCTGAGAGACAGTTACTTTGTCACCACACCCTTGCCAGGATCGGCATTGAGCCCTAAGTTGGCGATGATGTCGTCGGTGATTGAAGCGGTATCAACAAAGATTTCTTTCTGAAAGACGATTCCGCTCGGGAGCGCCGTACCGGATGCCTTCGCTTTGATCCAGCGGGAAATCTCGGCCGCCTGGCGGGGGCTGCACTGTATATTGCAGTCCCAGTAACCGGCCTGCACGTTACGCAACGCAAAACGGTTGAAGTCAAAGCCGATGACTTTGACCTTGCCGCCCTTGCCGTGGGTAATACCCGCCGTGTCGAGCGCCTGAACGGCGCCTTGCGCCATACCGTCGTTTTCCGCATAGATGACGTTGAAATCCTTGCCCGCGGTAATCGCGGCTTCAACCACTTTGCGGGCTTCCTCAAGGCTCCAACTGTCTCCACCCGTTCCGTCGGCCACGATGGTGATCTTACCGGTGTCGCGGGCTTTGAGGACCGCGGCGCTTCGACCCTGCTCAGCCGCGGAACCCAATTGACCCCGAATGAGAATGACCTTGTACGC
>Ga0172379_10011008_pt1 | contig 10858 bp, 21 predicted proteins | sample GrowelOW334metaG_FD_119756 | JGI IMG/M metagenome (GOLD analysis project Ga0172379, IMG submission 119756) | Groundwater microbial communities from an aquifer near a municipal landfill in Southern Ontario, Canada - Groundwater well OW334 metaG | ecosystem: Environmental > Aquatic > Deep... | reverse complement strand
TTTCTGTTTTGGCATATCCCAATTCTTTCAATTCATCTAATTTAGCCTTATTTTCTTTAATCCATTTATCGCCTGATTTAAAAAAATCCCGCTTGATTTCAAAACCGTATGATTTACGGCCTAAATTATCAGCCGCAACCAAAGTAGATCCACTCCCTGCAACTGGATCAATCACTACATCTCCCGGGTCGGTAAATATCGAAATAATCGTTTCAATTAATTTAACAGGTTTCTGAGTTGGATGCAATTTTTCATTTTCGTTATCCCTTGGCCAATCTAAACAATTGAAAATCATTTTGCCGTTGTTGTTGAACTTTGGTAGCCGTTCACGATAAAGAACTAAACCATATTCACAATTTCCGACAATTTGCATAGTTACATTTCCTTCCTGAGCCGAAAAGTTCTTCCTAAAAACAAGGTTGATATAATTATTCAGTCCGTATCTTTTTGCAAGATCAATGAAATACATTTGTTGATCGAAGGCGCAAAATAGAACCATACACGGAGCATCTCCCTTTTGTCTCGCTTCGCCCTCGACCTTAACGGCTTTCTTTTCAGGCTTTAGCATAGTACTGCAAAAGTGCATAAATTCAGCTGGTCTAAAATCCTTGTCGGTGTCAAAGAAACTCTTTCCGGCCAGCTCGCTTTCTCCGTTTGAATTGTCGCCATCTTTATACCATGCCGGATTTGAGGCATAGGCGTTGTTTCCTAAATTATATGGAACATCAGCGATGATTAGCTGCGCCTTCGGTATCTGGTAAACCTTGAAGTTCTGGAAGTGATCGTGTATTAAGCCCATAATTTTTGTGCAAGTTTCAATTTCGCTTCGATCTCGTTAACCTCCTTTTTAGCATAGGTTAAAGAAAATGAGTGACTTCGCTCGGTGGTTCCATTTTTCAGCCCCTTATGATTTGCCTTTGCTCGTGCTAACTCGAGTTCATAAAATTCAAGACTTTCAGGCATTGAAAGGTTGATCAAGTGAGCCCTGCCAGCCCAATAGTCAACCCTAGTTTGATACTCTTCAGCTTTCTTTGAGAACTCTACCGATTTACCCATATTGCTTTGAGCCTGTTCGATAATTCGCTGGTGTCCTTTCTCGCTGTGGTGCCCAATTTTTATAGGCTCCCCGAGGCTCAAAAAGGCAGCATCTTTATTTGACCTGTCATAATACTGATCGCTTTTCTTTTCTGCGTTCAAAGCAGCATTTTCGAGTCTATCGGCTCTTCTTTTCGCCCAGTCCCGGGAATCAAAGCCGTCCGCCCGGACTATTGAGTAAAAGAAAAATCCTTCCTTTTGGCCAATCAGGTTAAAAACAATACAGTCGTTTTCTTTGCCGTATTTCGTCTGCACCTGAATCGTTTCGCCTTTTTCGTGGCTTTCGGTACATTTTGCCAGAAATACATTGGGGACAAATTTTGAATAAGTGTTCATCGTTTTTATTTCAAAGTTAACTGTTATTTTGTTAATAAATACACGTTGTTACATGTTATACAGCATGTTTTAGTATTTAAAAAAGTCATAGTAACGTGCGATTTTTGCACACTCCTCAATATTGCCGTGGTTTGGGTAGTCATCAATCTTAGTGCAACTCCACCACCTCCACCCTATCACTGGATCTTTAACCGGATAACAATTGAACCCGTTCCAGCAATCCAGATCAATAGTATTGAAAAGTATGAAGTTCCTTTCCAGTGGTAACCCGCAAAGCAAAACGATTGAATCTTCAAACTCCTGAATCTTCAGGTATTCTGCCGGCTTCAGTAATACCGTGTTTTCAAAAAATCCAAATATCTCATACCCTTCAATCAATTCTGTAATTAATGGCTTCACCTCAACATAACAGGCCAAATCAGAAAGGTAAAAATCCGGGCAATACAACCCACTTTTTAACCTGAAGGTTGTCGGTTCATATTCAAATCTAAGTCCGTATTCGTCAAAGAAGACCGCCCAACGGGCTTCTAGCTTCGAGCGGTATTTCACGCCGTTGTAAATCGTTCTTAGTGCTTCCATAATTAAAAATCTATTTCGTCTGCTGATTTTACTTCGTAATATGTTCTTACGGGTTCTTTTTTCGCACCACCCCTGCTTATTTCAGGTATTCCGGCGCTATTGATGTACATATCAAAAGATTCAAAACCAACCCCCCTACTCATGTCGCAAGTGATTTCACTGGTATCGTTTTCTCTTTTGTTGACTGAAATGATAATTTCTGCTTTTTTCATGATTGAGCTTCCCAGATGGCCGGTGGCGAACTCATTATTTTTGTTTTGATGAATAACCGTTGAAATATGGCAGTTGTAAACCTTGCTTAATCTGAGTAGTATCGTTACAACCCTAGTCGCTTCATCTTCATCGTTGATTCCATTTGCCAGGTCTGCAATACCATCAATCACACAAAATCCGGTCTTTTCTCCAAATAACTTAAAAGCATACTCGATAATCTGACATCTGTCAACTGGTGAGAACGGCCTGAGATTGTACCCTCTAAACCGCTCCTTGGTCCCGGCCATGAGTTCAATCCTCTTAATCACATTGTAAGAATCATATTCGCCCTGCTCGGTATCGAAATAAAGTATTTCATTTTTGCCCTCTTTCATTTCACCGATAAATTTCCCGTCCGTACTGTTGCATAAAAGAGCTGAAGATACCATACTCAGAAAAAATGTCTTTTTACTTTTTGCCTTACCAATGATACATGAAAAGTTTCCTAAAGTGAAAACCCGCTTTTGAATCGTTGAGGTTGCCTGTTGATCCATAAAACTCAAAATAGTCGGAGGTCGGTCAATCTTTCGGCTGGTGTCTATTTTTGCACCTAAAAGGATCTTTTCTAATTCTGTTAAACTGATCCTTCCAACTTCAACCCGTTCAACTCTTTCCGGTGCTACACTTTTTGCAGCCTCCTTAAAATCTCCGTTAAATTTAACCAATGCCAAAACCTGAAACGGAGTGTATGCCTTATTTGGTTCAAACGGTGAAGAGTTGGCCGTAAATACATAAAATACATTCGGTGCCACTTTCCCAAGCGTTGCGCTTAACCCCTCTTTTTTGCCCGGCCTTCTCCATCGGTAGTTTCCTAAATCCTGCCATCCTATTCCCTGTAAAATTCCTTTCATGTCACCTATCGCACCCATACTAGCATTATATAAGTCTCCGGGTCGGTCGGTCTGTTCGTATTCCGTTTTGTGAGTTTGAAATACCTCGTTCATCGAAATAGCATTATCAATCAAAATAGCCCGCTCAACCTTACTAAGCATAGGAATATTAAACAGGTCATTTCTTATAAACTTATATCCCGGCGTTGGATCAATACAAATGTAACTCGCTAGCCCTTTTGTTTCAATAAAACAATCAGTCGTTTTGTCTTCTTTAAATTGGAGTGCCAGTTTTCGGCTCCCCTCCATCTCTAAACATCGGTACAAAAGATGATACCCCCTGGAAACAGTGTTTTCTATCGGTGGTTTGTGTTTGTCGTAAATTTCTTTTACTTCAGGTATTGCCAAAAATTCAGAAAGTTTATTTTTTGCGTTCAGTAAATGGTTGTCAAAATCCATACATTCAATAAACCCGGAAGCCTCACCAAGTTTTAAGCCTATACCAAAACTATTTTCAAAAAGCGACTCTGGAAGGTCCTCTTTCCAATCTTGACCGACCGGAACGCATGGGGACTTTTTGTCCGTTGTCGGTAGGGTCTTATAACCGTGTTCTAAATATTTTTGATGAATTGAAATGTAGTTCATAATGCTAATTCATTTTTAGATAAATACACCCGGTTCATCTTTGAGTCAATTGAATTTATGATCGTTCTTTTCCAATCAATATTTTCTGTTTTGGTTGCTTTTTTATTTTTCCACCCAGCCTCGGTACCCCAAAAGTTTCGATAACCTTTTTCTATTGTTAAAGGTATGTTTAATCCGGGATTTAATCGCTGTTGGGTTTTGATTAATTCGACATCTTCATTAAATGTTTTGTACCCATTATTGCATTCAGAAATGTAAGCATTAAAATCCTTTCTCCATGTAGTAATAGATTTATCTATTATCTCTATATCACTATCTATATCACTATCGGGTTTTTTGGGTTCCTCTGGGTTATTTGGGTTATTTTTTAACCCAGTGGGTTTTTTGGGTTTCTTTATAGGCCTACCGCCCTTTGCGCCGTTAATTTGGTTGCGATTACAAATACTTTCATATCTCTTTAAATCCCTTTTTAGGCTCTGTTTTATCGGTTCAAAAACCAAATCTAAAAGTATGTCATCTGTGGTAGGATCTTCATCATTTACATAACTCAAAATGTGTTTAAACAACTTTCCGGCCTGTTCGTCTGTTAATTTTTTCACTGTATGAATTATGTCACAATACAGTAAAAATGATTTTTTATTCTCTGCCATTGTAAAGTTATTTTGACATTGTTAAAGAAATTTTTTTCATTTCAAATCAAGGTATAATTTCAACGCTGCAAGTTTGCCTGGATCAATTCCACGGCGACCAGAAAGAAAGTGTGAAAATTCTGAAGGTGATGCACCGATTCTTTTTGCCACGTGTGCCTTTTTTAATCCAAGTAACTTAATCCTTTTTAAAATTTCTTCAGTCATATTTATTTTACTAAAGTTTCGCAAACAAAACCGGAAATTCAGGTCCGGCTAACCAAGTCAAATGCTCAATGAGTAATGACAAAAAAGTATGACCCTCCACTCCATTCTTATTCTATTAACCTTTGTGCAGCTAACTCATCATTGCTGCTTCCCTTCCATTTCTGGCGTCTTTTACCTTCAGAACTTCAACGTTTCGGGTCTTTTCGTTGGTTGGGTTGTTGCGTATGGTAGGATTCGAACCTACGACCTCCAGTTTATGAGACTGACGGGATGACCACTTCCCTACATCGCACTACAAATATATAAATTATTTCAATACCTTTCACATTGAAGGGGAAAAATATTTAAACCATTTTGAGACGAAAGAGGGATTCAAACCCCCGACAATCTGATATATTCTTCAAATTTTAGTTTACTATTTGCGAAAGTTGAATCACTCATGATTTTATGAATTTTCTGTTTATCCCAATTCTTAATTCAAATCCAAAAAAACAAATATTGTATCTGTAATATTCTGAACTTGCCCACCATTTCGAGACCCCAATTATACACCAATCATCAGGCGGATATTTAAATGTCCACCGGCAGAAAAAATAAATACGATCAAACGATTCTTTATATTGATTTTTCATACCTCATGACTTAATTGTGGTTCAAGAAATTCAGGGTCGGTAATGTCGTTGATGTGTTCGGGTTTTGTAACCCTTTTAAACTTTACGCTTATGTTATCCTCCCTTTCATTGTAACGACATTCCAATCCATCTTTATTGCAATCTGAATTTTCAAATTCACATCCGTTGCAACCTTTACCTTCAACGGTTTTAAAAAATAACCCTCCAAGTTCAAATACTTCTCCGATTTTCCGTTCCATCTCATTTGCTTTTTAAAAATTCGTTAACCTGATCGTTAACCTCTTTGGTCGTCAACTCGTGCAAATCTTGCACAGGTTCGGAACTTGGCTTTTCTGAACTCATAGGAATTAACAGTCTTGTAATTTCAATATCCTGTTTACTGACCAACTCAATGAGCTTTATATTTTTTTCGTTAGCCTCTCTCATCTCCTTTGTCAACTCATACAGCTCCGCCTTCAACTGCTGGTCTGCATCTGCAATAGTTCGATAACAATCATTCAGAACCTCGTGAGATTTCTTGAGGTCGAAGAACTCCCGCTCAAAATGGTCCGCACGGGATTTCGATAACTCCAGGTCTTCACGTAATTTGTGAACGATGGAGTTTTGTTGTAGTTCAAATATCAAGTTTTTGCGCTCTTTCTTCTTGATCTTAGCAGCTTTGATCTGCTCTTTACTTTGCCATTTTCCAAACATGGTTTTTAGTTTTTAATTAGTTTACTCATCCAAACAATTATTTCAGGTTTGATCGGTTTTTTGCTGCTGTCAAGATATTTCAGGTCGATTGCATACCCAACTGATCTGACCTCAAAGCCTAGCTTTAAATATGACGGTTTTTCAATTGATCCTATTTCATTTTTAACGGTTTTGTAATGAGAAACAAAAATATTAATTCTATGCTTAATTGAATCAGGACATCCTACCTCTTTACAGGTTTGAAATTCCATACTTTCCCAATAATAATGGGTTGTATCGCTTACCAGCATAATGACTTTAATCGTGTCAAATCTCGGCCTATAAACATCCGAATACTGTACGATCCCGTACCCTGAAAAGCGAAGATCCTTTCCGTTCTTATCCAAGCACTGACTCGACGCAAATAGCGGAGCCAACATTAAAATCAAAAGTGCTGTTTTCATTTTGTTCGTTTTAAAGTTTGTTTTTATTTGTTTTCCAATCAACATCCGGTTCTGGGATAAATACCCCTAAAAATTCACTGCAATGGTCCCGGATTGAGTTGCAAAATGTCATCTGGTCAACTGTTTTAAACTCAGACTTTGATAATGGGATCTTCATAATTTCGCCGGTTTCCCGGTTCAATACCTCTTTATTCGCAAACATACATTTCCAGAATATATCCACCTGATCCACATTTGTAAACTCATAGCCCGCATCATTGAGAGCTAACAGCGATAGAGGGTAAATCGATCCGAACAACCAGCCGAACTGATCCGGCGTTGCTTTTCGTTGATACTTTTCAACTGTCATTTTGTACTTTCCTTTCGGTAGGTTGTCTAATGACTGCCTGAACTCCTTTTGAAAAGTAACCCGAAACGGTTTCTCTTCCTCTTTAATTCCTATCGCTGTTATCTTTTTCATTATATTTTTTCCAAGTTCCGTTACCGACCAAAATAGTAACATCGTAAACAACGATAGTAGGCTTCACAAATGTAATCGTTTGCGTCTCGCTGTCGTAAATCTGTTCGTTGTAGGTGCCTTCAAAGGCTATGTATTTCATTTTCTCAGTTTGTCTTTAATGAAATTTAATACACAATCCAAGTTAACACCTGCATAGTCCTGCATATATTGAAGCATGAATTCAGTTGATTTCCCTTCATCGCAACAATAATCGTATGCCTCTTGCAGTTTGATCTTTGTAAAAGGTTTCATAATTGCCTGATTATCAGAAAGGTAAATCATTATTTTCATCAATTGAGGATGCGCTTGAAGTTGGTTCCTGCGAGCCTTGTCCATCACTCCAAACTGCATGGTTTCCCAAAATTGGCATAGCCTTAACTTCCTCTTCTGTCATTTTTTCTCGTATTTCTTTTGAGAATGACTGTTTTACAAGATGGGTATCTTTTGACCCCTCTTTTCTGTTTGCTAACTCAAAAGCAATCAAATCCAAATAAACTCCCTTTTCGCCTTTAAATAGGCCGTTTAGTTCAATCGGAATTACAAGACAATCCATCATTCCGCTTTTCGCTTTCATGTTAACAACTGAACATTTTAACATCAATAAGTTGATCCTACTTGAAATTTTAGACATTTTCGTTTTTTTAATCGTTAAATTTTTCTTCCAATTTTTTATCCCTTGCATTAAATACGGGGTTATCTGCCAACGTGTCATAATTTGCCTTGTCGGCTCTGTTGAGGTTCTTGCCGAAAATAGCCCCTATCTGTTCGGCCGCATCTTTTACGGCGTATGACTTAGCAGCGGGGGCGGCCATCATAACGGCACCCGGTTTTAATTTATCAAACTCGATTGCACCAGCTCCCTTATCTGTTTGAAGTGGTGAAGCCCCGACCCCATCCTGCCATTCCCAGCAATCTAAAACCGGATTAAAGTAATGAAGGCGCACCTCGCAACATACTGAATTACCAATCAACTGAACATGTTTAACCTCAACTTTCCACTGAAAAAATAGGCGGGTCAAAAGGTATTCAACCCTTTCGATAGGTAGGTATTTCAGTGCAGGAACCATCGGGTTTGACTTTAACCAATTGGCCGGTGGTTGCTGGTTTAATAGGATATTGAGCTGATTAATTTCATCCAACTTCAAAACATCGGAGTTCATTAAATCCTGAAGTTTTGGGAGTTCTCTTTTTTGTACTTTTGGTAAATTTTCCATTTTTCGTTTTTATTAAAATTTATGTGCGAACCAGTTTATTTCTTTGATTGACCATGCCGGAAGATTTAATTCATTAACACCAAATCTGTTTTCCGTGAAACATTGATATCCAGGCCATTTGTCATTTTCCAGGCACCAGGCATATAACATCAAAAGTTGTTCGTATTCATACCGGCCTTGTGCTAAAAATTGAGGTGAAGATTCAAAGATGTTGAACGCAAAAGGTTTGGTTTTTTCCTGTGCAATAAAAAAGAAGTCCCAGCCTAATTCTTTAGCTTCGATCTCATTCATAATATCGGAATACAAAGCGGCCTGAAGATGATAATCAAATTCGGCGGCGTGTCGTGGAAAATCATTGATTGAGGCTCCGGTCGTGGTTTTCAGGTCTGAAATAATCCGTTTCTCATTCTTGAAATAGTCAGGCCTGATCTTAACTTTTATCCTTTGGCCTGTCATTATTTCTATTTCGCAATAAACGCTCATTTCAGCCTCTCCTTTGGACAATAGTGAACAAACGTACTTATGTCGCATTAATCGGTCACGCATTGAAACAAGCATGTTGTAAGTGCCTGTATCAATCGTTGGCCGTCCGTTCGCAACTCTCATTTCCATTTCATACCAGTCTTTGTAGTTCTTGGTTGCCCGTGGTGACTTTGCGCCCTCGCCGATCAAAACTGAACAAATAGCTGAATCATCAAAAATGTAGTACTCTTTTTCAAATAGTTCAGGCTCCAAAATAAATGTATGATAAGCACTGCCAAAAGCCATTGCCTCGGTTTCTTTTTTCTCCTCTTCCTTAAAGTATAAAGGGGACTTTTTTATCTGCTTCAATCCCGAACATGAGATGTATTCTTTTTTTGAATGGTACAACTCGTTTGAATCTTTACGGATTTCAAAGCTGATTATCTTGAAAAATTCACTCATCGTTTCGTTTTTAATTCAATTGATTTATCATATACTCCGTAACAATCTGGAATATTAAATACTTTAGGGCACTCTGTTTCTTTGTGATTTCGACACCAGCCGCAAAGTATCGCATCTCTTGATTTAACTAAAATACCATGCCAACTTGTAGCGGGATTTACACATCCCTTAGCAATACAATATTTTGTTCTTCCTTCAATAAACCTGCTCATTTTTCGTTTTTTTATCGTTTGTTGAAATTAGCTAAAATATTGATATGTTTTACAATAGCTGTTTTATAACATGTTTTTACGTACGTTCAATAAAACATCGCAAATAATCATCCAGATCATCACTATTATAAAATGAGTCTATTTCTGATTTTTCATCTTCACTCATAAAATTTAGTGTTTCCCCAAAATGTTCGTAGGCATAATCCCACGGATCAAATTCGTTCATCGTTTTGTTTTAAATTATGTTTACTCGTCTTTCAATCCCTCTTCGTAAGCCTCAATGAAGTCCTCAATCTGAGAACTGTGACCGCAAAATTCACACTCTCCACGGTCTGAATCGTTCCAAATAACTGCAAATGAATTGCAGTGAGGACACCTGATATCATCTGATTTTTCGTACATGACTATTAATTTTGTTTGTAAAATAATTCATTTGAACAGGAGGAAAAGCGAATCATCCCATCCTCATCAATATACTCACACGGACCAGATATGTGTTTAAAATAAACAGACATCTGCGTAGTTCGTACGCACCTAAAACCAGTTTGCTGTCCACTATTATTTGAATCCAAATCATAGATTACATCCCCTGTTTTAACCTCGCTTAATTTTATTGGCTTCATCGTTTCGTTGTATTAATGATTTCTCACCGACAAACCCCGCTTCTTTTTAGATAGCGGGGCGGTTACCTGCTTAGACTTGCAGGAACTAAGCGGGGGTTAATTCACTCTATAAGCAATTAATCTGCCTGTTTTGCTATAAATATTTTCAGCTATCTTTACGTCTCTCACTACTGTCTTGTATAAATGATTACCTTTCTTTAGAAAATTCTCACGTATTAAATCCCAAAGATTAGAATTTGATTCTTCTCTTGCTTTCATCTCTTTCTCTGTGCGAATTACGTAAACTTCATCTAATGAATTACGTTCTATATTGTCTGAAAATTTCATATCTTATGAGTGAAGGATGAAAATATCATTTTCTGCGGAAATTCCGTTTTTCTTTTCGGTATAAAGGTTGTTCAACTCATTAACCTGTTCGTCTGAAATAATTGCCCATTTCTGAGTTTCAGTATTGAATAAAATATTTTGAGCATGGTGTTTCGTGATCCTGGGGCAAATTCCCTTTTCGATGTTTGTTTTTGCTAATTCTAAAGTTTTCATGATTTGCAAGTTTTAATCTCCCAGCTTCCTTGCTGTTTGATATATCAAATGTACTAAATAGTACAATATGATCCTAATTTAAAGTGTTAAAAATGAGGGGTAAAAACATGTTATAGAGCAGGTTTTTTCTCGATCCCTTTTCCCTTCCTGTAACCTGGAATTTGCCGCAAAATTGTATAGATAGTGTTTCGACTATGGGTTTTGTGCTTCTTCAAAAGGTATCGCATTACCTCAATCTTGGACGATCCTTCATTGATCATTGCGATATACTCCTCTGTGATCGCTTTATTACGATCTTCGATTCCTTGTTGGAATTCTGTTTTAAGTGCCATGATTTTAATTATTAAGGTTTCTGTAATTTTGAGTTGTTTCTCTCTTCGCCTCGTTCCTCTCTTTGCGGTTGACCAAGATACAGCCAATTACTATAGTAGCTGCGACAATTACAACCAGAGCGATAACGTACCAAGCATTCTGATCAATTTCAAAT
>Ga0172379_10011007_pt1 | contig 10858 bp, 13 predicted proteins | sample GrowelOW334metaG_FD_119756 | JGI IMG/M metagenome (GOLD analysis project Ga0172379, IMG submission 119756) | Groundwater microbial communities from an aquifer near a municipal landfill in Southern Ontario, Canada - Groundwater well OW334 metaG | ecosystem: Environmental > Aquatic > Deep... | reverse complement strand
TATTAATGCCTAAAAAATGGATTCACTTAGATTTTGAAAAAATACCAAGAGGTAGTTTTTCTCAAGAACACCTGACTAATTTAGCAAAAAAATATAAAGTTAGTTTAGAGGCGATGAAATATCGACTGGTTAATATGGGACTTATTAATGGATTATTCTAGAGGCTAGCTTCACTTTAAATGAATTAAGCGATAACCATAAATATGAAAAAGAAAAATACACTAAGATTTATAGACCTTTTTGCCGGTCTGGGTGGTACAAGAATAGGATTTGAAAGAGCTGCAAAAAAACTTGGAATTAAAACCCAATGCGTATTTACCTCTGAAATAAAGGATGCAGCTATTGAGACTTATGCAAAAAACTTTAATGATAGCAACATCCATGGAGACATATCAAAAATATCTGCAAAAGAAATTCCTGATTTTGATATGCTTCTAGCTGGATTTCCTTGCCAGCCTTTTAGCTTTTCAGGAAAAAGAGAGGGGTTCGCCGACACTAGAGGAACACTTTTTTTTGAAATTGAAAGAATATTGAAAGAAAAAAAACCTCAACTTTTCTTACTTGAAAATGTTGAGGGCTTAGTAACTCATGACAAAGAAAACAGAAAAGATGAAATAGGCAGAACACTTTCAACTATACTAAAAAGTTTAACAGATTTAGGTTATAAGGTTTCGTGGTCTTTGCTTAACTCTGCAAATTTTAATGTTGCTCAAGAAAGAAAGCGCATTTATATTACTGGCTCTCTGATTAAGGCAGCTGATTTGAAAGGATTTGAGAAGAAGACGGCTGCACTAGAAAGCATCCTTGAAAATAATTGCCCATTATTAGAAACAACATTCACTAAAAAACTACTCGCCCACTTGCCAGCATGCGAACTTCACGGAAAAGCAATAAAAGACAAGCGGGGTGGCAAAGAAAATATACACAGTTGGGATTTTGAATTAAAAGGTTCGGTAAGTAAAATTCAGAAAGAACTGTTAAATACAATGCTAAAAGAAAGACGAAAGAAGAAATGGGCTGAAATTAAGGGTATCAAATGGATGGATGGTATGCCACTAACACAAAAAGAGATTGAGTCTTTTTTTGGACACAAATTGAAAGGAATTAAATTGAAGGACGCTCTGGAAGATTTAGTTTCAAAAAAATATATCAAGTACGAATATCCTAAAAATATAGTTGAACTTGTAGATGAAAACGGAAATAAAAAACAAGCAAGAAAATATGATGAAACGAAAGAGAAAGGCTACAATATTGTCACTGGAAAATTAAGTTTTGAAATAAGTAAAATATTGAATCCTCAAAATTATACGCCAACGCTTGTTGCTACCGATATGAATAAACTAGCCGTGATTGATAACGACAAAATAAGAAAATTAACAATACGAGAAGGGTTAAGATTATTTGGCTTTCCAGAAAACTACTCTATAGATTTAAGGGAAGATAAGGCATACGATCTACTTGGAAATTCAATCGTCGTACCAGTAGTAGAAGCTGTGTGTGGAAGAATATTGAAAACTATAGATTAAGACTTTTGCCTTTGTATCTCAAATTATTTGCTTCAACTTCATTGATCCATTCTCGCGCAAACTCTTCTGATTTATATTTCTTCAAGGTTTCAAACAATCCCTTCATAAAGTTTTTTTCAGTACCAAAAACCGGATATGTTGCCTTAGTTGAAAACCACACGGCTGGTCTTATGTTATAAATCACATCTTGTTTATTCTGAGTCTTTATTGGAAATTTTTTACTTGGACAAGTTATTTCCCAAATCTTCTTTAGCCATATGTCCTTGATTTCTAAAACGCCATCTTTAAATGTATATCCAAATATAAGATAGTCTGCATCCAGCCGATATGCTTTTGTTTTCAATGATCTGCAATAAGCATCAAAGTTAGCTACATCAAAATTAGCCCCAGCGTTAAAATCAAATGTTTTCACCTCAAGCAATTTATTCTCATTACTATCGGCATCTAAATAAAAATCAGGAAATTCTTGAGAATTAGTATTTTCTCTGAAAAAAATATTATTTTCTTTAAGCCAACAGGCAAACCATTCCTGGAATACATACCCGATAGCGCTATTTTCCTTCATTTTCGCAGAAACACCCATTAAATTTATCAAGACATTGCCCTCGGAAGTAAGAATTCCTTGTTTTTTAAGCATCTCCACAATCTCGATGGGAGTTTTTTCTTCGAATTGCATAGGTTTTACATTTTTTACTTTCTTAGGTGTTTTTGTGGAAATTCTAATAATCCCTCAGTTTCTTTATCGTCTTATGATCCCGAATTTTTTCCAAGGCTTTGGCTTCGATTTGGCGGATGCGTTCGCGGGTGACGCCGAACTCTTGACCCACTTCTTCCAGCGTGTGAGTCACGCCGTCTTCCAGACCAAAACGAATCTTTAAGATTTTTTGTTCGCGTGGAGTGAGGTCTTTCAAAATTTCTTCGACGTGTTCTTTAAGCATTTTCCTCGATGCCAATTGGTTGGGCATTACCGTTTCCGTGTCTTCCACGAAGTCTCCCAAAACTGAATCATCATCACTGTCGCCCACAGTCGTTTCCAGAGAAACTGTTTCTTGGGAAATCTTTTGGATATGGCGAATCTTTTCCACTTCGACGCCCATTTCCACCGCGATTTCTTCGGGTAGTGGTTCGCGTCCCAAGTCTTGCACGAGCCTCCTCGTAATTTGGGTATACTTGTTAATCGTTTCTACCATATGCACCGGAATGCGGATCGTTCTTGATTGGTCAGCCAGCGCTCTTGTTACCGCTTGGCGAATCCACCAAGTGGCATAGGTCGAAAACTTATAGCCTTTGCGATAGTCGAATTTTTCCACGGCGCGAAACAACCCAATGTTGCCTTCTTGGATCAGATCGAGAAGCGAGAGGTTGTGCGAACGTCCGACATATTTTTTGGCGATGCTCACGACGAGGCGCAAGTTGGCTTCGGTCATTCTTTGTTTAGCCGCCAGGTCATCTTTTTCAATCCGTTTGGCCAGCGCGATTTCTTCCTCGGTGGAAAGCAAATCGACGCGTCCGATTTCACGCAAATACATTTGCACCAAATCTGAGGAAACATCATCGGAAATTCCCGCTGTCAGCGTATCCTTGCGCGGAGATTTATTTTTCTTGGTCGGTTTTTCATTTTCGAAATCCTCGGAAATCTTATCTGTTTCGAATTTAATCATTTCATCCGAACTGATCACCTTAATACTGCTTTTTTCCAGTTGGTCATAGAGCTCTTCCAGTTTTTCAATGTCACGCTCAGCGTCGGGAAAAGCATGCAAAATTTCGTCTTCGGTGATGAAACCTCGTTGCTTTGAGCGATAAACCAAGTCTTCGATTTGATTTTTTTTCTTCGCTTCGTGTTCTGCTTTTTTTTCACTCTGAACGCTTTTCGCTTTTGTTCCGCTCTTATTTTCTTTTCTAGACTTCTCAGTTATTTTTGGCTTATTTTTAGATTTTATCTTGATGGTAAAACGGCCGGCGGTTTTTTTGGAAGTCGGTTTTTTTTCATCCTTGCGCTTGGAATGAGCCGTCTTTTTCAATGGTTTTTTGCTGATCTTTTTGACCAGTTTTTTGGCCACCTTTTTTAGGACAGGCTTTTTTTTGACCAGCTTTAACTTCTTTTTTGAAACCATAATTTTCTTTCCGCCAACTGGCGGATTAACTTTTTTAGTTTGATTACTTTTTTTTCCGCCAGCTGGCGAATTCTTAGACAAACTTTTTTTTATTTTTGACGGTCGTTTTTTCTTAACCATAAAAATTAAAAGTTTAAAAATTTACAAGGACAAAATCCTGTTTAGCTCTTCGAGCAAAAACTTTTCCGCCGTTTTATCTCCCAGTTCTTTCGCTAGCTTCAAATCTTTTTCTACTTTAATCTGTTTATTTTTCTTAATCTCTTTTTTTATTTCTTCAAAAATTCCTTCAAATTCCCTCTGCAATTCTTCTGGGGAAATTTCTTCTGAATCGCCGTTCAGCCCGAGGCGAAACTTCTTGCGCATGAAACTATTTTTTGCTTTCAGTTCCAATTCCCGATCGAGCGAGCTGGAGAATTTATTGAAATCAAAATCGAACTCCGCCCCTTTTTTGAGCATCAGTTCAAGAAGCTTGTTACGAAAAAAAATATCGTAATACTCGTTTTTTAGCACCAAACCCCTCCAGGCGTCTGGAAGGATAAACAAAAGTCCGGTAAGCGCTTCAAGCAATATATCAATTTTTTGACGGTCGTCGATTGAGACAGACGCGACAGCTTGAGTTTTTTCGCTTGCCGATATTCTACTGACTATCTTAGCCTTTTTTAACTCATCGGTCAATGCCTTCTCGGAAACATCCAAGCCTTGTGACAGCTTTTTGATCCAATGACTTTTTTCCACTTCGCTTGCCAAGCTCGCAATCATCTCCAGAAGCGCCTCGCTAATTTTCTTTTTGCCTTCCGCGCGACTGCGATCATGGGAAGAAAAAGCTTTATCATAGAGATATTCCATTGCACTTTTTGACTTTTCAATCGCCCCAAGCAATTTTTTGGGATCCTGACCTGCTACATCTGCTGCGTCTTTTCCAAAAGGCAGTTCCACAATCTCAACGGCAATATTTTTTTCGAGCGCTAACTTGATGCTTTTTTTCGTCGCGGCCTCTCCCGCCGGATCCATATCAAAAAGCATTTTGAGATTTTTGGTGTAGCGTTTGAGTGTGTCGAGTTGTGTCGGAGTGAGGGCCGTTCCGGAAACCGCCACCACATTTTTGATCCCCGCTTGAAAGCTCGCAATCACATCCATATTCCCCTCCACCAACAGCGCAAAATCCTTTTGTTTAATTTCACCTTTTGCTTTGTCAATCCCATAGAGCACTTTGCTTTTGTGATAGACTTCTGTTTCCGGCGAGTTAACATATTTAGCTTGCGACTCATCTCCGCCGGGAGCAACGCGGGCACTATAGCCCAAAACTCTGCCAGAATAATCACTAATCGGGAAAATGATTCGATCGCGAAAACGGTCGTAAAATTTCATGCTAGAATTCTGCGTTTCATCTTTGCGCACTAAGAGTCCGGTTTTCTCAATTTCTAAAATATCATAACCACGCTTCGTCAAAAAATCCAAAATATTACGCCAACCGCTGGGCGCATAACCCAAGCGAAACAGCTTGATTGTTTCATCTGTCAGTCCTCGCTCCTTCAGATAATCAACTATTTTTATTTTTCCCACTCCCTTCCAAAGCTGAATCTCGTAAAATTTGGTCGCTAGTTCCAAAATTTCTAATGTGCGGTTTTTTTTCTCCACTGTGCCCGGGGCAACTTTTTTCAGTTCCACTCCGGCTTTTTCCGCCAGTTGTTTCAAGGCGTCACGAAATTCCAAACCTTCAATTTCCATCACAAAAGAAAAGATATCCCCTCCCTTTTGGCAACCGAAACAATGCCAGATTTGCTTATCCTCACTAACCATAAAAGACGGGCTTTTCTCATTATGAAAAGGACAGAGCGCGCGATAGCCGGTCCCTGTCTTAGTCAGTCGTAAATATTCACCTAAAACTTCCACAATATTCAGGCGGTTTTTGATCTCTTCAAGGTCTGTTCCCATAAGCTCATGCTACTATAATACGGGAAAATATGCAAAAAAGGTGCGATTTTGGGGAATTTAGCTCAAGCGCTTTTTAGCAATCGTTTTTAGCTCTCGATTAAACTGGGCTATAGCCTCATCGATGGCCGGGTCAAAATTTTTGTAGATTTCTCTTTTTTTCACAACCACTCCCGCTTCCAAAAGCGAATCATAGGTTCCCGCATCAAGCCAAGCACCACGAATCTTTTCCACTTTCAGCTCCCCCATTTTCATATAGCGCCTATTGACGTCGGTGATTTCAATTTCTCCGCGCACTGATGGTTTTAAACTTTTGGCAATTTTCACTACTTGATTGTCATAGACATAAAAACCCGTCACAGCAAAATTGCTTTTTGGTTTCTTGGGTTTTTCCTCAATAGAAATTGCTTTATCGTCTGCATCAAATTCCACCACACCAAAGCGTTCCGGATCACTGACCTTTTTGGCGAATACTAGTCCACCTCGCTCAAATTTTTTGATCTTCGCACTCAAATCATCTTCAAAAATATTATCCCCAAGCGCCATCGCCACACTATCTGTTCCGATGAAAGTTTCTCCAAGAATGAAAGCGTCCGCCAAGCCTTTGGGAATTTTTTGCACGCGAAATTCCAAATGGATTCCCGCCCCTTCGAAAATCGAACCCAAAAGATTGATAAATTGCCCCGAATGTTCCGGCGCGACAATAATTAAAATTTCCTTTATTCCGGCTTTAATCAGCACATTTAAGGGATAGAAAATCATCTGCCGATCATAAACCGGAAGCAGTTGCTTTGAAGTTGTGGCGGTAAGTGGAAAAAGTCGCGTGGCTGTTCCCCCTGCCAGGATTATTCCTTTCATAAAGACTTTTGTACTAGCTGTTTTTCAAGAAATATTAAGCTTCTCTATTTTTATCTCCCCCCATTTTTTCAAAGGCCCGCAAAATTTCCAACGGGATAGCAAAGATAACCGTATTGGACTGGTCGGAAGAAAGATCATTTAAGGTGTGCAGTGTGCGCAAATGCAATGAACCCGGTGAGGCATTTAAGATACCCGCGGCTTTGGAAATATTCTCTGAGGCAATTACTTCTCCCTCGGATTTGATAATCACTGAGCGCTTTTCTCTTTCTGCTTCCGCTTGCTTACCAATCACGCGCTTCATTTCTTCCGGAAGTGTGACATCTTTCAACTCAACAGAGTCAACTTTCACGCCCCAAGCATCCGTTGCCTTGTCCACAATACCCCTGATTCGTTCCGCGATCGCATCGCGATTGGAAAGCAGTTCATCCAAATCAACCTCGCCCACGACATTACGCATTGTTGTTTGCGCAAATTGAGAAACAGCAAAAAAGAAATTTTCCACTTCAATAAGCGCCTTTTCCGCATTCGCCACTTTATAGTAAATGACCGCATTGACTGTGACGGAAATATTGTCTTTCGTAATGGCTTCTTGATCAGGAACATCGACTGCTCGAATACGCATATCCACTTTTTTATAAAACTGGAAAATAGGAAAAACCAGTCTCCAGCCGGGGTTTAGGGTGCCAGAGAAGCGCCCCATTGTGAACTTAACCCCTTTCTCGTATTGGTTAATTTGCTTGATTGAAACAAGCACGACAATCACAATGCCAATGAGAATAAATTCCATAAAATTAGTTTAGATAATTAAATTTAACTCTAGTTTAGCAAAAACCGCCAAAAAAGCAACTTTTTTTCGCCTATGCTCGTCCCGCCTTCTGTGCCCCCGCCTCATCTGAGCCAAAATGATGGGCAATTTCGTGCCTCACCGTGCTTGTGATTTGCCTTTTTAATTCCTCCTGCGTCCGGCATATTCGTTCCAGTGGCTGCCTAAAAATGATGATTCGATCAGGAAACACCAAACCAACATTGAGTCTTTTGGCTTGATGATGGCCTTCATATAGTCCGAGTAACACCTCTCCCCCTCTACCCGAGAGATGCACTTTCTCTAATTGCTCAGCTGTCGGATAATCCTCGACAAAAAAAGCTAGATTATTAATCCGCTCGCGGAACTTTTGTGGAACATTATCGATCGCTTCCACTACCCATCTTTCGAATTGCTGTTTTGATATTTGCATCTTCCAAACACTTACTATGGCCTATTTTTCCATTTAATCTGAAACTCCAATTCCTCTTCGTCCTTTCCCTTTTCATGTTCGATATTAATTAGCGCTCCAGCTGGAATCACAATTTTCTCACCCGCTACCTGAATGGAAAACCGCTTTTTCTTTTCCAGTGCATCCGCTAATCGGCGCAATTTTTTAATAAATTCAGCATCAGAATATTTTTTTTCGATGTCACGTGTGTTTTTCTTTTTCATAAATTTAAACTAAAAAAATTAATTAAAGGTATAAACCCTAGAGCAAGCACTAGACAATATTCGTGAAATGCCATTGCGAATTTACTCGAAATTAGCTCGTCCGCCGAATCCGCCAGCTGGCGGAGTAGGAGGATTAGTTAGAGTGATCACAAATCCGATCATTGTTTTCATCAATATAGTTGACACACTCGCCGGGAAATTCGCAATCTGTTTCGCCAAATGGACAATCGCCCGCTGCACTGGTTTTTTGCTTGGAAAGATAAGCTTTGACAACTACCCGAAAATCTTCCGTTTCGAGTATTGCTCCCGCCGTATTTTTCAGTCCGTATTTCAAACCGATTTCTTTCAGCTTCAAACTCGTGTCAACATCTTTGGGCAATCCTAAAGCGTTTTGAAATTCGCCAAGTGGCACCTTGGTTGTTTCAATGACATATTGTAACGTGTTGCTTCCCCGGATATCCGCAGTGTTAATTTCACCTTGCTTATTCACTATATTTGACTCCGGTTTAGTTTTCCAAAACGGAGTGTATGGCGCGATAATAAGCGGCAAGATGACTAGGGCGAAAACTAGTAGGATAAAAGTTTTGGGAGAAATTTTTTCGCCAAAGATTGCCCAATTCAGACTTTTTTCGGGACAATTTTTGATGCATTGTCCACAACTAATGCAATCCGCCTCATCAACCGTTTCCGCTGTGGCGATTTTCAAATTAGCCGGACAATTCTGATCACAACCTCCACAACTGATGCACGTTTTCGCATTTCTTTCGATTTCCAAAAAACTGAATTTCCGGACCATTCCGAAAAATGCTCCCAAGGGACAAAAGTAGCGACACCATAAACTTTTAGAAAATAGCGCTCCAATCAAAACTAGGACTAGAATTATATAGCCGAAAACCTTTTCTTCAAACTCAGCTCCCAGATGCATCAATGCATTATAGGGATCATAGTTGCGAAAAACCAGATCGCCAAGATAGAAAGAATAATAAACCACCACCGCAAGCACTATATATTTCACATACCGCAAATACTTATCCAATCCTGCTGGCAATTCCAGATCTTTTTTAACCCCCAGTTTCCTGCCCAGCGCACGAAGCCATTCTTGGATTGCGCCGAGCGGGCAAAAATAGCCACAAAATACCCGGCCAAAAACCAAAGTTGCAACCAAAAATACACCCAATAAAATGAACGAGCTGGTGAATATTTTTTGCAGAAATCCACCATCAAACAGCAATGTGAAAAAGCTTTCCACTGCTCCAAAAGGACAGTAGGCGTCAATCGGAGCCGCTTTTTCAATGCCTAATTTTTGATGGATGAGCGCTAGTGAGACAATAACCGCCACAACCACGAATTGCGCAAATATGCGCAGAGATAACTTGGAAAATATTTTTGGCATAATTTTTTATTATTTTTAGCTGGTTAGTATTTCCGGCTGTCATAGGCCCAGTGCAAAACCGCTTGCCTTTGTTTTTTTCGGCAATTCCAATCATGCGAATCGCAATTTTTTTCAATCTGCGAAACATGGCGTTTCATCGCCTTCCAGCGCCTAATCTGCCGTGAGTCATCAATGTGCCTGCGCCCGAGATAATAACGGCAATACCACTGAAACCAGCCACGCGGATCATCTTTGCAAATCCAACCATTTTGGCGCCAGACAGAAAGCGACTGACTAGCATTCACTCCGAAAAAATTGAGTTTGGGGTTATGTTTTTCTGTGCAAAGCTTGGCCTCGCGAAACCAACTCTCCGGAAATTCGCGTTGACAATCAGTCATGTACTTCCCACCAAAAACACCCAACTCAAGCATTTCACTGGGCGTCAATTCTGGCTGGAAATCAGGAGCAAAATTTTTTCCCACCGGCTCGCTGAGATCATAGCGATAGCTCGCTTGCATCTTGTCACTCACAATGATTGTCTTGCCTTTTTTTGCCATAGCTTATCGATTGAGATAAGTGATGGTCAATTGCAAAACAGTTGCAAAAGTTACCCAAAGTAGATAGGGAATATTGACGTACGCAATCCAACGCGCGTGCGGATAGATTGCCAGAAGCGCCCAGACAAGCGTCCCAAGGACCAGTAAGATATCAATGGCGGCCAACAGATTATTTTTGAGCCCGAACTGCAACGGCGTGAAAGCAAAGTTGAAAATCAGATTAAGCACAAACGGCAAAGCAATGATCCAGGGGAGTTCTCTTTTGAAAACCAGCCAAAAAACCTTGCCAAACGAAACTGCGATGACGGCATAGAGTAAAGTCCAGACCGGCCCGAAAATCCAACTCGGCGGAGACCATATAGGTTTTATTAGTTGCGAGTACCAATTAGTTGTGTTCATATTTTTTTATTATTTATACTTCACGGCGTAGCGAAGACCGCCTTCGCGTGCTCCCAGCGGACTATGTCCGCCGTAGCCCGCTTCGGCGGGCGAAGGCGGAGAGATAGGGATTCGAACCCTAGGTACCCTTTCAGGCACACCTGATTTCGAGTCAGGCCCATTCGACCACTCTGGCATCTCTCCAAATTTATATTTTATTCTTTTCTAGAAAACTTCTCAATAAATATTTTCTTCTTTCTCTGCCTTTTCCGGTTTTTAAAAATAATTCCTCTCTTATTGAATCCTCTTTTTCTAAAAATGCTTGATAATGAACTAGCTCCCATGGCATACCATTCGCAGTAAAAGGAGTTAAGCCATTATTATGTTCCTTTATTCTTTTCTTTAAATCACAGGATGAGCCGATATAAAACTTTTTTATTTTTTTGCTATACAGAATATAAGTATAATGCATATTTATTTTTTATCAACCTACTAAATGGCCCATTCCCCGCCCCAGGCGGGTGCGCCTTGGGCGCAGACCACTCTGGCATCTCTCCAAATATTATCCTAGACTGAAAAATCTGTGCTCTCAAGAGGATTTGAACCTCTGACCTCAGGTTCCGGAAACCTGCGCTCTATCCAAC